>Ga0209777_10002135_pt1 | contig 26735 bp, 18 predicted proteins | sample FrelakmetHBP12HB_FD_187147 | JGI IMG/M metagenome (GOLD analysis project Ga0209777, IMG submission 187147) | Freshwater lake sediment microbial communities from the University of Notre Dame, USA, for methane emissions studies -HBP12 HB (SPAdes)... | ecosystem: Environmental > Aquatic >...
AATTTGCCAGGGCGCCTTATGGGTCGCGGGAGGACGCCAGGATCGCCATCGAGGCGGCGGAACGGGCTTACCCGGCATGGAGGGACAGGAGCGTGTATGAGAGGGCCGGGTACCTCCGAAAGGTGGCCAACCTCATGCGCGAGCGGGCAGACGGCATGGCCGAAGCCGTGACCAGGGAGGTGGGGAAACCGCTTGCCGAGTCGAAGGGCGAGGTCATGAAATCGGCGGCCACATTGGACTGGTCCGCGGAGGAGGCCCTGCGCCACTATGGCGAATGGATTCCATCCCATACAAATGAGAAGCGGCTTTTCTCGTTGAGAATGCCCGTGGGGGTCTGCGCGGGCATCATCCCCTGGAATTTTCCCCTTACCCTGATTTGTCGCAAATTAGGCCCGGCCCTTGCGGTTGGCTGCACCATGGTTGTCAGGACGGCCAGTCAGACGCCGCGCAGTGCTATGGAATTATTCAACTGTGTCCATGACGCGGGTCTTCCGCCGGGAACCGCGAACCTGATAACGGGGCCGCCCAAAGAGCAGGCCGAGGAGTTCATCGAAAATCCCGCTATCAGGAAAATCAGCTTCACCGGCTCCGTGGAAGTGGGAAAGGAGATCATGGCTTCCGCCGCCAGGCATCTCAAAAAGCTTTCCCTGGAATTGGGAGGGCATTCTCCTTTCATTGTCTGCCCGGACGCGGATGTCAAAAGGGCGGCAAGGCTTGCGGTGCAGGGCAAGTTCCGTAACATGGGCCAGACCTGCATTTCTCCAAGCAGGTTCTTCGTGCCGAAGAAGATGACCGACCGGTTTGTTTCCGAATGTGTTAAAATCATGACATCTCTTAAAATCGGAAACGGCCTTGAAAAAGACACCCAGGTGGGACCGCTCATAGATGAAATCAGGCTTGCCGCCGTCGAGGCGCTGGTCGCCGACATTGTCAAAAAGGGCGGCAAGATCGTTTGCGGAGGAAAAAGGCCCCATGGCAAAAAGTACAGTGCGGGGTTCTTCTACGAGCCAACCCTGGCCACTAACCTCAACAAAGATATGGTGATCCTTCATGAAGAGCCATTTTCTCCAATACTGCCGGTTTTGCCTTACGATGACCTCGATGAAGCGGTGGAAAGCGCCAACAATACCCCCTTCGGACTTGCCGCCTACATCGTGACAAACGATGTAAACACCATGTTCAAGGTGGCGGAGAGATTGGATGCCGGAGTTATCGGTATCAACGACACCGATCCTTCCACGCCCCAAGGCCCGTTCGGAGGGATGAAGGAATCGGGCATTGGAAGAGAAGGATGGCGGCAGGGTCTCGATGCCTATACTGAGGTAAAGTTCCTATCCATCGGCCTATAGCGCCTTTTCGCGCAAGGGAGGTTCAGACAAGGGGTTTAAACCCCTTGTCCGAGGTAGGGAGGAAGAAAGTGAAAATAACGATAATATTTCCCGCAAGAAAACTGGAGACCGCAAGAGCGATGGTTTCAGTCATGCCGCCGTCCCTGATGTTACTGGCCGCGCTCACGCCCGCCAACCACGAGATTAAGCTGGTGGATATGTTCATGGGCGACCGGCCCGACTATGATGCGGATGTTGACGTTGTGGCCATCACTGTCCGCACGCCGCTTGCCTCGGTGGCTTATGAAATTGCCGACAATTTCCTGAAAAGGGGCAAAAAGGTGATCTTTGGCGGGCCGCACATTTTTGCGCTGCCTGAGGATGCAAAATCCCACGCTACAGCGGTGGCGATAGGCGAAGGCGAAAATCTCTGGCCGATCATACTCGCCGATGCGGAGCAGAATAAACTCAAAGACTTTTATGTGTCCGGGCCTTATCACGTGGATAAGCTGAAGGGGAGCGTTCATCACGAGAAGGAGAGGCCATCGCTCAATGGCCTGCCAATGATGAGACGCGACATACTCCCCCGGGAACGCTATTTCATGGATTCGATGTTCACAACCCGCGGGTGCCCCAACCACTGCCGCTTTTGCCCGGTGACCGACATCTTCGGCGCCCAAATCCGCCACAGACCGATTGATGAAGTTGTGGCTGAAGTGGCGACGCTCGGCAAACGCTACTTCAACGTGGATGACAGTGTCTTCGGCCATGCCCAGATGGTTGACAAGCCACAGGAGAACCAATATTACCTCGACCTTTACAAGGAACTGGCCGGGCTGCGCCCGAAGCGCCTATGGGGCGGCGCAGGGGGATTGGCGGCGGTGAACTACAAGGACGGCGGCAAGATACTCGCGCTCGCCGCCGAAAGCGGCCTCAGCGCCGTCGCCGCCGGCCTCGAATCCATTTCCCCAATGGGACAGAAACAATCAGGAGCATGGCGCAAGCTGCACTATACTTCACCCGACGCCTTCGACCTCCAGAAAATGAGGGAGACTATCCGGACCATCCAGGACCTCGGGATAGTAATCATGGGATTTTTCATTGTTGGCTGGGACGAAGACACCGTCCAGACCTATTATGAAACCCTCGAGTTTTGTGATGAAAATAATATTATCCCCTTCATCTTCACCCTGACACCCATGCCCGGAAGCCGGATATATCAGGAGTACCTCGAGCAGGGAAGGATTTACACGGATCGCCCGTGGGATCAATACGGAGGAGGCGGAGGCTACATCGTATACAAGCACCCCATCATGTCCGAAAACGAAATGATCGAGGCCAATGCGGACGTTATGAAACGGGGATACAGCATGGGACGCATTCTCAAGAGAACGCTTCACGCCACAAAGCATCTTTTTACAAAGGAAGTCGCGCTAACCACTTTTTTCACCCAGATCGGACTGCGGAAAGCCTACAGCCAACTGTACGATCAAATTCAGGAAAGGAACTGATACACGAAAAACGCCGTGTATGGCCTTGATGCAACAAATATGCTAACATTTTGGTCATAAGCTTTAAACAAAACTCAAAACATATTCAACCAAATTCCCGACAATAGACGCCTTTAAGGGCAATAATGCGGGCTTCTGACCGGAATTACTCATCACCTATACGCCTTCGGGCGCGCCCAGGGAGAAAAAGTGAAACCAACGCTGGTAAAAGATCGAAGTATAAAGAGGATCGTGTTTATCGAGCCGCGTCCGCCGGACAGGCACGTGTTTTCCCGCTACCCTTTGCCGCGCCTTGGGCCGCTTATCCTCGGCGCCATGCTGGAGCGGGAGGGGCGGTATGTCAAGGTGTACGTCGAGGACGTCGCCGACCTGGACCTGAAAGAGGTGTTCAAGGCCGATCTTGTGGGAATAAGCACAATCACGTCAACGGCGCCGCGGGCTTATGAAATAGCCGACCTTTTAAGGAAGCGCGGCGTCCCCGTGATGATTGGAGGCGTTCACGCGACCTTTCTCGCCGACGAAGCCCTCGAGCACGCCGACTACGTGTTGAGGGGCGAGGCCGAAGACAGCCTGCCCCGGCTTATTGCGGCCCTCGAGGAGGGCCGCGGCCTCGAGGACGTCCCCGGCTTGAGTTTCCGAGTCGGCGGCCACACCTTCCACAACCCCGGCATGGGCCGCGTCGAAGACCTCGACAGCCTGCCCATCCCGGACTTTTCCATGTTGATGGGCAAAAAAAAGATCAGGATCTACCCCGTCATGACGAGCCGCGGCTGCCCCTTCAACTGCAATTTCTGCACGGTCACCGAGATGTTCGGCCACAACTATCGTTACCGGAGCAAGGAGAGCGTCTTGCGCGAGCTGCGCGCCATTCCGCCGGGGACAACCGTCTTCTTCTACGACGATAACTTCACCGCCAACACACAGCGCACCAAGGAATTATTGCGTATGATGATCGAGGAAGGCATTACTCCCCACTGGACCGCCCAAGTGCGCGTTGACGTGGCGAAAGACCCCGAGCTTCTCGACCTTATGAAGCGGTCGGGCTGCTTTTTCGTCTACATAGGCTTCGAATCGGTGAATCCCGCCACCCTGAAAGCCTTTAACAAACGCCAGAGCATCGAGCAAATGACTGAAAGCATTGCGGCGCTTCACAACCACAGCATCCGCGTCCACGGCATGTTCGTGCTAGGTTCGGATGAGGACGATCTGGATACGATCAAATCTACTGTAACCTTCGCCAAGAAGCAATCCATTGACACCGTCCAGTTCATGATCCTCACGCCTCTGCCGGGCAGTGAACAATACAACACCCTGGTGCGCGAGGACAGACTGGTCATCAAGGATTGGAGTTATTACGACGCGCACCATGTGGTGTATCAGCCTAAGAAGTTGACCTATTTCGAGCTGCAATGGGGCGTTTTCAAGGCCTTTTTACAGTTCTATTCCCGCTCCCAGATAATGAAAATGTTCTTTACCTTCAACTTCATGGGGGTTGTGTACAGGTTCTATGGCTTCAGGCTCACCAGGGAATGGATTCGCCGCAACAAGCGCTTCATAGAATCCACCCGCAGGTGGAGCGAAGTGTCGGGTCGCATAAACCTCTCAATGAGGCGCATGGCGGACGACATCCGCGCAAGGGTCCGCCAACTCGTCGCGCGAGGAGAATTAAAACCGCTGCCCGAAGGCGACGACACCACAAGCAAAAAAGAGGCGGCAGGCAATAGGCAGTAAACTGTAGTTGCTATTGCTCAAATCAAGACCGCGCCAAACGTGAATCCCCTCGGATTGAAATCCACGGGTTCCACGCATCATTATTTTCCCCAAGCAATTCAAGATCGGCGCCGAGGCGCGAATCCTTGACATCGCAGACCATCCGCAGGAGGTCAAGGCGCATGGTTATTTTCATAACGAGTTTACGCGTTCGAGGATGATGATATTCATGGCGGCTTCTTCGACGCCGATGTTGCCACCGCCGTTTTCGCACATGCCTATGCGTGCGCCTTCCACTTGTCGCCCTCCCGCCTCGCCGCGAAGCTGCCAGAGGATTTCGCACACCTGCCTCACCCCTGTGGCGCCGACGGGGTGGCCAATGCTTTCGAGGCCGCCGGAGGTGTTGGTGGGGATTTTTCCCCCGAGTGCGGTGTTGCCCGCTTCCGAGAAAGGGCCTCCCTGGCCGATGGGGCAGAAGCCGAGGCCTTCGAGCGCCCTCAGCTCGCCGAAGGCGGTGGCGTCGTGAACCTCGAGGACATTAACGTCCGCGGGGCCAAGCCCTGCCATTTCGTACGCTTTCGCGGAGAGCCGCTCTCCGAGGTCCGGCTCGTTCAACTGGCGGTCCTTACCTGAGCCGAGCACGGCGGTCTTCACCTTGACGAGCTTCGAGGCGCCGATCTTTTTCGCGCCCGCCCTGGTGGCTAGTATGGCGGCGGATGCGCCGTCGCCGATGGGCGAACACATGGGGCGGGTCAATGGAAAGGCCACGAGTGGAGCGGCGAGCACTTCTTCGATGGTCATGGGGTTCCGGTACTGTGCGTAGGGGTTGAACTGGCTGTTTGTGTGGTTTTTGGCGCTTATGGCGGCGAACTGGCGCTGTGTGGTGCCGTATTGCTGCATGTGGAGTCTTGCGGCCATGGCGTAAACGTCCATGAAGGCGCTTCTCGAGCCGACGCTCTTCTTGCCCTCCGGCTTCTCCGCTCCCTCTTTCTCGGCGAGTTTTTTCGCCGTGCTGGCTTCGTGGTCCTTGAACATCTTCATTATTGCCTTCATCACGTCCTGGTCCATCGCCGCAGAGAAGAGGGACAGGCTTTTCTCGCGGTCATCGAGATACATCTTCTCGAAACCGAGCGCCAGCCCGATGTCGTGAAGGCCGAGGGCAAGGTCCATCCAGCACACCTGAAAGGCGGTGGCGGAGCTTGCGCAGGCGTTCTCGACGTTGAAAACCGGGATGTCGCCAATGCCCATGGCTCTCAGCGCCACCTGGCCGCGAATGGACTCCTGCCCCGTCGCGATGCCCTGAAAGGCGTTGCCCACCGACGCGACCTGGATGTCCTTCTGGCCGATGCCCGCGTGCTCGCATGCGCGCGAAACCGCCGTTTTCGTAAGGCTTTTGATCGTCTCGCCCGGGAATTTCCCGAAGCTCGTCATTCCCGCCCCGATAACATACACATCTTCCATTTACACAATCCTCCAGATAGCTTACTGCTAGAAATACAAATGACGCGACGCCGCATTATAGCCGCCGGATAGAGAAGATAGCTTTGATTTTTATTCCCGTCTAATGAGGCTGGCCGAAGAATGAATGGATGTTGACAGAAGCTTTTCATTATGCTATATAACCTGCAAGTAGTGACTATAATAACCCGATGAATGTCCGCCTGAGTATTGGACGATTTATTAACCTGAAGTGTGGCAAAATGCCGCTTGGCGTTCCAAATTGAGCAACTTTGCTCACCAAGCACGAAGGGGGAAAAGAATGAAAAGAAGAAATTTGCTGGTCGTTACGATTTTTATCGCTCTATTCATGCTCGCTTATGGCTGTGGGAAAAGCAGCGGAGGGGAAGAAAGCAATGCATCCAATAATCCGGCGCCAAAAAACAACAAGCCGGTTTGGCAGATTGCGCCTTCAGACATTGCAATAGCGGTCGGAACCTCTATCAACCAGATCAACGGCCAAGCGACGGACGCGGACGCCAGCCAGACGCTTGCGTGCTCTTTAGTGAGCAAAACGTGCTCGTTTCCTGTGGTGGTAAGCGGAAGCGGATCAACCGAAGTGGTAGAATGCGCTATAGCCTTTAGCCCGGTCAATTCTCCGGAATATTGCAGCGTGACCGTCCAGGTTTCGGATGACGCCGGGGGCGTTATAACGGGTAGTTTCAATATTTCGATATACCCGCCTGTATCGGTTCTAGCTGCAGGAGATACTCACAGCTGCGCCATTACAACGGCGGGCGAGACTTATTGCTGGGGATATAATGGTAGCGGCCAACTTGGGGACAACTCAACAGCCAAAAGATTGACCCCTGTGGATATAGTTGGTTTATCGGGCGAGGTGGCGGCAATTTCCGGAGGAGGGAATCACACCTGTGCCCTCACAACGACGGGCGGGGCAAAATGCTGGGGAAATAATGATTATGGGCAGCTTGGGGACAATTCGACAACCGACAGATTGACCCCTGTGGACGTGTGCACTGACGCATCGTGCGCCTCGCCTCTGAGCGGGGTGGCGGCTATTTCCGCGGGAGGTTATCACACCTGCGCCCTCACAACGGCGGGTGGCGTCAAATGCTGGGGATATAATTTTTTCGGCCAGCTTGGTGACAATACAGCAACCGACAGCTCGACCCCTGTGGATGTGGTTGGTTTATCGAGCGGAGTGGCGGCTATATCCTCGGGAGGAGAACACACCTGCGCACTCACAACAGGGGGCGGGGTTATATGCTGGGGAAGTAATGGTAACGGCCAGCTTGGGGACAACCTAACAGGCGACAGCAGGACCCCTGTGAACGTGGTCGGCTTATCGAGCGGGGTGGTGGCGATTTCCACGAGATTTGATCACACCTGCGCACTCACAACGACGGGTGGGATTAAGTGCTGGGGATTTAATTATCGCGGCCAGCTCGGAGACGGCACAAACACTGATCAGCCTGCTCCGGTTGACGTTGTTGGTTTATCTAGTGGCGTGATGGCGGTTACGACGGGATATGCTCACACCTGCGCCCTCACAACGGCGGGCGGCGTTAAATGCTGGGGGTATAACCTTAGAGGCCAGCTTGGAGACAACTCGATACTTGATATATCTACCCCCACAGATGTGGTTGGTCTATCGAGTGGGGTTGCCGCGATTTCCGCGGGAGACCTTCACACGTGCGCCCTCACATCAGCCGCCGGGGTTAAATGCTGGGGATATAATTATTACGGGGAACTTGGAGACGACACAACCACAAATCGGCTAACTCCGGCAAATGTCGCCTGGCTTTAAAAGCGATATATGCAGCAATGCAAGTAAAGGGGCGGGATTGAAACCCGCCAGTGAATGGTGGCGCCGTCCGTATGGACGGCGCCACATTGTTTTTTTGTGGTCAGGTGAACAACCCCAACTGGCAGAGGCGCCTGTAAATATAGCGGTCGAGTGTGGCGTAAGGGTAGCGAGCGGGGAACATCGCCTTTTCGGACAAATCAACCTTCCTGAGATGTTTGAATGTGGGGAATCTTCTTGAAAGGGGCCACGCTCCCGCTTCCTGACGGGCCTTCGCCAGCGTTTCAGCGGAAATTCCCAATAGTGACTCCAGTTCCCAGCGTATGGAATCCGTATCCGCCGATGGAATAGGATGGCCGAGCGCCTCCGAGAGGCCGCAAATTATCTCCGCGTTGCTCATTCCGCCAACCGGCGGGCTGGCCTTCGCGACCGCGCGAAGCCTGCGATCAAAGCTGACAACGGTTCCTTCGCTTTCCACTAGCGTGGCCGCCGGAAGCGCCACCTGGGCCGCCTTGCCCGTCTCCGTGAGGAAATGGTCAATCACCACCATCGCTTCCAGGTTACCCAGAAGTTTATTTAACTCGGCATCCGCGGAGAAATCCTCGAACATCACCAGAGCGCCGGAAATTCGCCCTGCTGAGAGATTGCCCCAAAGGCCTTCCCGGCCTTTTTTCGTCAATCCTTCCATGTCCGCATTCCACAATTGCGCGACTTTTCGGCGCATTTCAGCGTTATCAAGGGGATAGCCACCCGGCAGGTCGCCCTCCATCATCCCCGCGAGCCTTGCGCCCTCCGAGTTGCAGTCGGCCTGGAGCAACAGCAGCCCGCTCCCCGGCTCGGCGATGTGGCCGGTGAGCATCATGATCTGGGCGAGTATGAGGAGATCGTCGTTGGCCCGCTCGAGGGTATCATCGAGGTCGTATATGGCCACGACGTTCTTTGCGGTGGCAAGCATATTCGCCAGATCTTGGACCTTCCCCGCGGATACCCCTGCCACTTGGGCTATTTCTTCAGGCGTGGCCTTTGCGATGGAGTCTTTAAGCGCGCTCAGATCGCCGTTCCCGCCTTTTTGAATGTCCCATTTGATGTCGCCGCGATCTAACAGTTGTCGCAACACGCCGGCAAGCATGAAGCCCGCTGTGCCGCGTCGCGGATCTAGCCATAGTTCGGATGTGCGGACGAGGTCAACCTTATTCGAGTTGATCGTGACAACCCTTGCGCCATTTCTCGCCGCGCGGCGCACCGCCATACTGATAACCGGATGATTCACGGACGGATCGGCGCCCGCGACCAGCGCCACGTCGGCGGAATCTATATCCTCTCTGAAACAGGTTGAGGCGGTTTCTCCCAGAATATCATCCAGGTCTCGCCGGGGTTTTCCGCCGGGGCCGCGCGCAAAGCTCGCCACCTGGTCCGTGCCCAGCGCCGCGCGGGCAAGCCGCCCCACGAGATAGCTTTCTTCCAAGGTCATGCGGGGAGCTGCCAGCACCGCGAGGGCATCCGGCCCTTTTGTGTCCCGGATACCCTTGAGAAACTTCGCCGCTTCCTTGATCGCTTCATCCCAACTCGCTTCTTTCAGTACGCCGTCCTTTCTGACAAGCGGCTTGCTAAGTCGCTCAGCGGACTGGACCAGCGCCGTCCCGAACCTCCCCTTGAAGCAAAGGTCTCCTTCTCCCGGCCTCAGTTGGGACCCGGCGCCGCCATTGACGCCGTCCGGCGTTATGGAAGTGGCCCAGACAAGCCCGTCGGTCACGACGTTCAGATCGAGTGGACAGGCTACCGAGCAGAATGTGCACACTGAAGTAATGTGTTTTGCTTCCCACGGCCCCTGCCTGCCGTAGGGTAGTTTTGCCGTGAGTGCGCCGGTGGGGCAGGTCTCCAGACACGCCCCGCAAGAAATGCAGGGGCTTTCCTGCAACGGCTTTCCAAGCGCGGGCTTGACCACCGTGGTGAAACCCCTGCCGACGAAGCCCAGCATCGGCTGGCCGAGCACATCCGCGCAAGTACGGATGCAGCGACCGCAGAGGATGCACTTATTGGGGTCAATGGTTATCAGCGGATGGCTGTCGTCCACCTTATGCCGCCGCACCTGCCCGGAATGCCTCATGACGTCAACGTTGTATTCAGTGGTGTATCTGCGCAGGTCGCATCTGTATTGCGCCCTGCAGCCGCATTCCATGCACCGGATCGCCTCTTCCTCCATTTCCTCTTTCGACAGCCCGATTTCCACTTCTTTGAAGTCGCGCCTGCGGATTTGGGGTTCACGCTCGTGAATGTGATGCCGCGGGACTCGTTTAACATCTTCGTACATCCGTTCGGGGATGGGGCCAAAAAGCTCGCGCTTACTGACAAAGAGAGATTCGGATTTTTTGACCTGCCCCGTCTTTAAATATTCGTTGATGGTATCGGCGGCCGTGTGGCCGTGGGCGATGGCGTCAATAACGACGGCGGGGCCTGTGATAACGTCGCCGCCTGCGAAAACGCCGGGCAAATTGGTTGCCATGGTGGTTTCATCTACTGTTATGGTGCCTCGCCTGCTGACTTTGGGCTTACTGTCTTCTTTTTCGCCGCTGAAAACCGACTTGTCCGTTTCCTGACCGATGGCAGCGAATACGAAGTCGCACGGATAATCGAATTCGGAGCCTTTAATGGGCACCGGCCTGCGCCTGCCGCTATCATCGGGTTCGCCCAATTCCATCCTGATGCATCGAAGCGCCTTGAGTCGGCCGTTTTCTGCGATAACTTCCGTTGGCGCGGCAAGTATCTCCAGCCGAATCCCCTCAGCTTCCGCCGCGTCAACCTCCTCGTGATGCGCGGGCATTTCCGCGCGGGTGCGTCGGTAAAGGATTGTCACCTCGTCGGCGCCGCTGCGAAGCGCGGTGCGAGCGGCGTCCAGGGCCGAATTTCCGCCGCCGACCACCACCACCTTGCCGTGAAGCTTCCTCAGTCCCTGATGCTGGGTGTCGCGGAGAAAGTCCAGGCCCGATTCGACCCCCTCGGCATCCTCGCCCGGCACGCCCAACTTGCTCCCAAGCGGAGCGCCGAGGCTCAGGAAAACTGCGTCGAACTTGCCCGTCCCCTTGAGAAGGCCCTCTACGGAGAAATCCTTCCCAAGTTTCTGATTAAATGAGACCTCGATGCCGAGCCTTATTATCTCGTTAATTTCCTTGTCCAACTCGGCCTTTGGCAGGCGATATTCGGGTATTCCATAGCGGAGCATTCCGCCGAGCTTGGGCATTGATTCGAGTATCTTGACCTCATGGCCTTCGAGGGCAAGGTAATAGGCGCAGGTCAGGCCGGCAGGCCCGCCGCCCACCACCGCCACCCTTTTCCCGGTGGGCGGCTTTTTCTCGATGCGAATCGCCTCGAAATCCGCATGCTCAGCGCAATAACGCTTCACAAAGTTGATCCCGACCGGATCGTCCACGTCCTTTCTGCGGCAGTTCACCTCGCACTTGCGCACGCATATCTTGCTGCATATCAATGGGAGGGGATTGCGCCGCCTGATGAGCGCGATCGCTTCCCCGTAATGCCCCAGTCTGGCAAGTCCCAAGTATCCCTGAACATCCACCCCCGCCGGGCACCCTCTTTGGGCCGGGCAAACGCATTCGGCGTAATGGTCGGACATGAGTAGTTCCAGCGCGCTTTTGCGGGCCTTGATTATCTTTTCATTTCGGGTGGTCACCTCCATGCCATCCTTGACGCGGGTGGTGCAGGAGGGAACCAGGCCTCTCATGCCCTTCACCTCGACTACGCATACGAAACATGACCCGAAAGGCTCGAGTTTGGGGTCATAGCAAAGGCTTGGGATGTCGTCGAGGCCCTGCTCGCGGACCACTTCGAGCACGGTCTGGCCGGGGCGGGCGGTAACGCTCTGCCCGTTGATTTTCAAAGTCACGGGTGGTTGTGTTTTTTCGTCAAGTTGTTTTTTTGCCATTTTACTACCTCTTCATCACCGCGCCGTGGCGGCAAATAGTTATGCATTTGCCGCATTTAGCACACGTTGCCTGATCTATTTTATGGGGTTTTTTCTTTTCGCCGCTGATGGATTTGGAATCGCAGGATTTCGCGCAAAGGCCGCATCCATTGCATACTTCCGGGTCAATGTAAAATTCGACTAGTGCAAGGCACGCCTTGGCGGGGCATTTCTTGTCCCTTATGTGCGCTTCATATTCGTCCCGGAAGTAACGGATAGTTGTGAGCACGGGGTTGGGCGCGGTCTGTCCCAGGCCGCAAAGGGAAGTGGTCTTGATTTGATCGCCCAATTCGACGAGCAGCTCAATGTCCCGCTCCTCGCCATGGCCCGCGCAGATTCGTTCGAGCGTCTCGAGCATCCGCTTGGTGCCGATGCGGCAGAAGGTGCATTTCCCGCATGACTCGCTCTGCGTGAAAGTCAGGAAAAACCGGGCAACATCCACCATGCAAGTGGTGCTGTCCACAACCACCATGCCGCCGGAACCCATGATCGCGCCGGTGGCGGTTATGTTTTCGTAGTCAATGGGTGTATTGCCCAGCGAGGCGGGGATGCAGCCGCCGGACGGGCCGCCCATCTGCACCGCCTTGAAAGGGGTCCCCGCGGTAGTGCCGCCGCCGATGTCGTAAATGACCTCGTTGAGCGTAATGCCCATCGGGATTTCCACCAGGCCGCCCCTCTTGATCCTGCCCGCGAGGGCGAAGACCTTCGTGCCCTTCGATTTCTCAGTACCATATACGTTAAACGCGCTCGCGCCGTTGAGAATGATCCAGGGGACATTCGCAAGGGTCTCGACGTTATTTATGCAGGTAGGATACCCCCAGAGGCCCGAATCCACCGGGAAAGGAGGACGCACGCGGGGCATGCCGCGTTTTCCTTCTATCGAGGCGATCAGCGCGGTCTCCTCCCCACACACAAACGCCCCGGCCCCTTCCTTGAGCTTGATTGTGAAATTAAAGCCCTTGCCCATGATGTTCCGGCCGAGGAGGTTTTTCTCTTCTGCGCGGGCAATGGCGTGTCTAAGCCGTTTGACGGCCTGGGGATATTCGGCGCGGCAATAGACGTAGCCCTGGTCTGCGCCGATCGCGTAGGCGGCGATGGCCATTCCTTCGAGGACCGAGTGAGGGTCTCCCTCGAGGACGCTCCTGTCCATGAAAGCGCCCGGGTCTCCTTCGTCGGCGTTGCAGACCACGTATTTGTGATCGCCCTTCGCGGCGCGGGCGAAGCGCCACTTGTTCCCGGTGGGGAACCCCGCTCCGCCCCTGCCCCTCAATCCGGACTCGGTAATGATTGCTATTACCTCTTCGGGCGTTTTGTCGTCACCAAGCACTTTCTCGAGGGCCTTATAGCCGTCCTTGGCGAGGTAATCCTCGAGGCTATAGGGGTCAATTTCGCCGCAGTTCCTGAGAACTATCTTCTTCTGCTTCGAATTGAATGCCTTCTCTTCGACCACCCACTCGCTAATCACTTTTTTTCCGCGAAGATGCTCCTCGACTATGCGGTCTACGCGCTCCGGAGTGACCTCACCGTACAAAATTCTCCTGTTGTCTTCCTCGATTATTTCGACCAGCGGCTCGCGAAAGCACATGCCGACACAGCCGGTCTGCCTCAAAGCGATGCGGTCTTTTTCAGGCGCAAGTAACTCGGCGAACCGGTTGTAAACGGCCAGACCTCCCGCCGCAATGCCGCAGGACGCCAATCCAACCACTACTCCCTGCATGGAATCCTCCATAAGAAATTTTCGATTTTAGATTGAAGATTTTAGATTGAAGAAGAGGAATTGATCCCGATTTATCGGAATTCAACCGAAAATCCAAAATCTAAAATCCAAAATTCATTCATCACTTTCTTTTGCTGCTTTCCCCGCCTGTCTGCGATACTGGCGAAGAATTCTCCTCAATTTATCGGGGGTGAGCTTGCCATAAGTCCGGTCGTCTATCATGACGCACGGAGCGAGGCTGCAACAGCCGAGGCAGGCGACCACCTGATAGGTGAAAAGCCCGTCCTTGGTGTTTTCATCGGGCAGGACATCCAGCTCGTCCTCTACAGTCTGGCCCATCATGAACGCCCCCGACACATAACATGCCGTCCCCTTGCACAGCTTGATGAGGTGCTTCCCAAGCGGCTGGAGGCGGAACTGCTTGTAAAAGGTTATAACCCCGTACACCTCAGCGGGCGGAACCCCGGTGACCTCCGAAATCTGCTCGATCGCAAACGGTGGCACGTAATCGTAGGTGTCCTGCGCCGCCTGGAGGAGCGGGATCAACATCCCCGGCTCTCCCTGATGCCTCCATAACATCCGGCCGAAAGCCGGCAAATCGGTTTCCTGACTCGTTTTTTCCAGTTCTTCAGCCATATTGTTTTCTCCACGTTATAGCGATTATTTTTCAACCGATTTCGTATCTCGTATCTCGTGCGCTTCACGAGATACTCTTCACGAGATACGCTTCACGCTTCACGCTTCACGAGATACTTGTTCCGAGCATTTCAACGGTGTTCAGGATTTTTATCCTGAGGATGCCGGCCTGGGTGCGAATGTTGTTTGCGATGGTTCGCCTGACCTGTTCGTAGTCCTGGGCCTGTATGAGAAGGATTATCGTGTCGCCATTATCCGTCGCGTCGCAATTGAGGACATTGTCGGTGAAGTAGAGCTTGGAATACAACGGTATCAGGTTTGAGCTGGCGATCTCGAGGATCACGTAAGCGGCGACCATGAGACGATTTCTCTTCCCTTGAATATCCTCGCCGGATTTCTTCGCAGCAATGCTCCGCTCGTAACTCCGGATAAACGATTCGATGTCCTCTCCCAACTTCGGTCGCTCCGAGTGATGTACTTCCACCTCGGAGACCCCCGGCGCGGTCTGAATGCCGGATTTAACCAGTTTTTCTATGCTTTTCCGGTCCTGGCCCTGGAGCATAATGATTGTGTCCCAATCCCGTCCCCCGAATTCACCCCGGACTGCGTCGCAATAGACCACGCCTTCGGCTGAGCGGAGCTTGTTGAACAATTCGTAAGGGTTGGCGTCGGGTTTGCCGCGAATGAAGACATAAGAGGTAAACTTCCTCTCCTCCTCTTCGGCGCCGGCATCGGCCCTCGCCGCTCCCTCTTGTGGTTGGCTGATGCGCTTGAGTTCCTCTTCAAGCTGGCTTAGATCGAAGGGTTTATCGAGGCAGGCGCTGCCGGCATATCCTTTCACGCCTTCCCTTGTGCACGCGTCGCCGCATTCTGAAATCACCACCACCGGCATGTCGGGATACTTGCTCTTTATCACTTGCAATAGCTTGAGACCGTTGACGTCCGGCAGGCTGGTGTCGGCGATTATAAAATTATATGGGAGTTTTTTCTTCTGCGCGGATTCGATCTTTTTCAGGGCGGAAAGCCCATCCTCGCAATCCTCAACCTCGAATCCGCCGCGGCTTAGTCCCGTCTGAATCTCTCGCCGCACTGGCGCCTCGTCTTCCACTAATAACACTTTCGTTTGTTTTTCCATTTATGGCCCCTTTTGCGTTTCTAATTAGTTAGGTTAGCATATCTTGTGCCGAGCCGCTAATATCCTCTAACTATTTGAAATTTAAGGAGATTTTCACCAGGCCCCTAACCAGCAAAATTCATTTTTCCATACAGAATTTTGACGATTCGGCGCTAACATAGCGGAAAATAAAGGAAATTTGTACTGTCAGCATATTTTACAGTTTATGGACTGCTTTATCATAATCCTCTTACCGAAGGGAATTATATACTTGACTCCCTAACGTTTAGGGCTATCCCCAAAACCCGCCCCATCCCCAGTGAATGCAGGGATAGGGGCTTGTTGCGAGTTTGAGGCTTTTTACCCACCTTTTTAGATTTTTTCTTAGTTTTTTTCATTCAGGCTTTCCTCGATTATCTTTCGCTCTGAATCGGTTATACCATAGAGATCGTAAACCAGAGAGTCTATCTGATTATCAATTGCATCTATTTGACGATTAAAAATAATTTTTTCACGTTCGGTTTTAGCTTCTCTATTTTCATCTTTTAATATAAGCAGTTGCTTTACCAATGAAACGATATTATCTGTTTGAGACTTTTGTACACATGGAATAATTAGCTTCTTCTGAGATCCTGGAGTAGCATGAATTAATCCTCCACCTAACGCATAATCGATAATTGATGTTTTAAAGTAAAAACTTTCTAAATTAGAATTAATAATTCCAAGAATGAATTCCAATGGTATATCGGCGAGCGATTTTTGATATGTTAAAATGCCATGAGGAATAATACATACAAGACTTTGCTCAACATAGTACTTTGATTCATCTAAGGTGGCTATCAATCTCATTTTTGAAAGCATACTCTGTGATATAATTTTTTTCGTTTCAAACATCTCCGGTCTTCTTGGACTATACATCTCTTTTGATATATAGCGTATATATCTTTTGGTCGGATAAATGACATAACGATTGATATTTCTCCCTTCCAAGTACGGCTTTGCCTGATCAGCCCTTGAATCTTCCGTAATTAATCGGTTCTTATCTCCTTCGCCTTTGCCCTTTGCACATGATCTTAAACCAAACGTGACATAGCATAAATCATTGAGTTCCCAGCTCATAGATCTGAGTTTTTCAGTTAATTGCTTTTTATGTGATAAAAGCTCAAATTTAAAACTTAAACCAGGATTTCTGACGATATTTTTTTGTGGCCATTTCCTTATAGGTTTATTAAATAGATCGTACTCTGATTGGGGCAGCATAATATCTACCATATTGTTTTCGGCATTTCGTTTTTCCCACGTTATAATACAGTTCTTGACAATTGCTTTTTGAAAAACTTTAAGCTTCGTAAGATTTGCTATTGATACAAGTGAGCCCCCAGTTAATAAGCACCTTCGTAAACTCTCGCAATTGGGTTGGTGAAGGGTTTGAATCGGAACAATAAAGCTACAGCGACCATTTAGGCAAGCTATTTGGGTAGCTCTTTCAAAAAACAAGAGATAAATATCCCACGAATGTATTGCACAAGAATAATGCGATATTAAATATTCGACTTGTAAAGGATAAAACTCTCTAAAAATGCGAACTCTAACATATGGTGGATTCCCGATTACGGCGCTAAAGCCGCCTTTTGTTATTATTTCTGTAAATTCCCTATCCCAATCGAATGCGTTTAAACGAAATTTTTCCTCCTTATCAAGTAGACTCATTTGATGGTTATTATAAAAATCTGTTCCTATTAGGGAATTGCCAGATAGAATATTCTTTCTTGACAAATCAATTAGAATCTGCTCGTTAAATAGTCTATATTGCTCATTAACTGAATGGTAATCTTCTTCCTCCAAGGCTTTGAGGCTCAAACTAAATTTTGCAACTTCAACAGCCCTTTCGTCTATATCAACCCCAAATATATTGTCAAGTAATATCTTATTCTTTAGATGGGGTCTTAATTCGATAAAGTCATTATCATTTGTAGATACAACCCTTACATTTTCCTCGTTCTTTTTATAAAATAGTTTATTGCCACTCTTTGACATATTCTCAAAATATCTTTTATACCATTCAAGTATCTTTCCATAGGCAGCAATAAGAAAACTACCAGAGCCACATGCTGGATCAAGGATTTTTATCTTAGAAACATCATCGGGAGATTTGCATTTCTCAAGTAGCTTACCTACCGTATTTTCAACTATATAGTCAACAATATACGCGGGAGTATAATATGCCCCTTTCGTTTTCTGAAACTCCTTCTTTACTACAGATTGAAGACCTTTTCCCTTGCGCTTAATCTCCTCTCCCAAAAATTGCTCGTATATAGAACCGATTATCTCTATAGGCATAGCCCTAAGAGTATATACCGACTTTTCGGGCCTAAGAGAATCTAGGATTAAAAACAAAGTTTTATTCTCTACTCTCACATTATCTAAATCAGTTGAATGGGCAAAAACAGAACCGTTATACTTCCCATCAAATTTATTAAACAATTTTATACATTCATCAAAAATATAAAACTCTTTATCTTTATAAGTATTTTTATAGGATTGTAATATATCTCCCAAATAGTCGTCCTCTATTCCTCTATCCGAAAGAGTCTTTACAAAAACAATTCGATCAAGTAACAATTGCGATGAAACCGTTAATTGATATTCAGACAAATCTTTATTATTTTTAAAAATATTCCTAGCTATTTCAAGTCTCCACTTTTTAAGATCGTTCAAAAACCGCATATCGGGAGCTATTTTTTTCTTGGCCAAATCAATTATAGAAACTTTTAACCCTCTAAGACTTCCACTGGCAACATTATTTCTTTCAAAGGTATCCCATAAAAGATCAAAATCAGATAAATAATTACTATAATGCCAATCAAAAGGCTCGATAATCTGCTGGTTGTAAAGGTCAAGATTGTTCTTTTCAAGTGGTTCGGGGTTTATACAATCGAATAACCTAAAATGTTCAAAATCAGTAAGCACCGCGAACCTAACTCTATTCTCATTCAGCGCAGACGCGCTTAATGTACTGTGAGCATATTGATAAGCTTGCCTAATATATGACAAATTCTCCATTATATTATGCTTGGGGTGCTTAGCCTCCATATACAACCACTTCTGCATCCGGCCAGTTTTAGCATCCACGGTTTGAAGCAAATAATCGGGTATCTTTGACCGTCCTTCAACCTTTTGTGTAGGACGCACAACAAATTCCTGCCTTCCAATATCTAGTCCTTCGTTAGTCCAATTAAGAAAACGAAAAATGGGTTTAATATAATTGTCCTCTACCTGAGATTCTTTACCGTGTTCAAGCACCTTTATTTGTTTAAGGTTATTATCAAAATGATTTACAAGAGACTTTATATTTTCAAAAGCCTCATTTTTACTATATACTTTAACACGCACTGGCTAATACCTATTTCCCGATCAATCCCCGATAAGTCAACCTCACCCCGATTCCCTTGCTGAACATCGCGTTCACCCTGTCCATTGACCTCACCATTAAATTCTCAAAGGTACGGTTATGAAATTTATCCTCCGGCATATCGGGGAATAACAGGTCAGGAGAAATCATGTGGTATAGGTTAAAACATATCGCCTCAAAACAAATCCATCTCCCGTCAGTTCCCGGACTGCAATTCTTAGTAACCCAATATGCCTTTTTGAACTCGTTAAACATCTCCAATAGACGCTCTTGGGGAATAGGTGGTATAAAATGAAGATTTACAAGAGGCGGCTTAGATTCATCAGAGCGTCTCTTTAGCCATTCCGGGTAGTCTTCTTCTTTTACCCATAACTCGCCGTCTATCCATGTTTTCAATTCAGTTGAACTTTTTTGCCCACCGTTTGACCCTTCCATGTCTACACCTTATCCTTTCTTGCGGGTGCAGAATTTTTCTATACCCCTTACACTTAGGGAGTCAAGTATATAATTCCCTTACCGAAATGGTTAATTGCCCGGCGCCGCATCTGTTGCAACGCCCCTTGGTGATGATAATATCTCCCGCCAGCGCCGCAATGAGTCGGCGACAATAATGAACACCAGCGCCAACATAATCACGGTCAGGGAACAGACCAGTCGCCACATAAACAACTGTTTAACCGCCTGGCTCATCTCCGTTGCGGCGAGCAATTGAGCGGAAAGCCTGATTTTCAGTTTGCCGATTTCGCCCAGCCATCCCTGCAAACTCAGGATGCTGCCCCAAAATGTGGTGATGACGAGGAAGAAAAAGGGGATGGCAGTGCAGAGGGCATAGATGCGTTTTGGGGCACGCAGTAAAATATAGGTGGTCCCAATAGCCAGCGCCGTGGACGCCAGAAGCTGGTTGGCGATCCCCAGTATTCTCCAGAGCGTCTCAAGGTCTCCGCGATAAAGCAGATAGCCCCACAGAAAGCAAACGAATACGCTCATGCCGATATTGATCCGCCAATTGATCTTCCCCTTGGTTTTAAGAGGCGCTTCATTGCAGGTCCCCGCCGCATCCGGCTCGTCCAGAGCTACGCTGCTGGCGTCGAGCGGACCCTTCCGGAACAGCTCCGCCGCCGTCTCCTGAAAGACAAATCGCGCCACTCGAGTGCCGGTCTCGAGAAGGGTCAGGATGAAGAGCGCCTCGAACATTATCACAAAATGATACCAGTAGGAAATGAGCGTCTTCATGCCGGGCAGGCTTGAAAAAACCTTGGCCATACCGACCGCCAGCGTCACAGCTCCACCCGGGCGCGCCTCAAGCTTCTCCCGGACGCCTTCCTCAAGCGTTCTCAGTTCTCGGGGGCTGATGTCCCACCCACGCTCCGCCATGACATGCGGAGCGACCTGGGCATATCTGGCCTTCTCCGAATTGATGGCGAAATAATCGCCCGGCTCGAGCGCGCAAGCGGCCACCAGCGCCGTAACCGCCACAATGGCCTCGACCATCATCGCCCCGTAGCCCAGCATCCTGACGTCCGACTCCCGGTTCACCATCTTCGGCGTGGTTCCCGACGCAACCAGCGAATGAAAGCCCGAAATGGCGCCGCACATGACCACTATCATCAGGAAAGGCCAGACGGGGCCATTTATTATCGGGCCGCCTCCCCCGAGGAACGGCGTTACGGCGGGCATCTTGAGTTGAGGATGGGCAATCAAAATCCCCACTATCAGAATCGCAATCACGCCCACCTTCATGTAGGAGCTTAGATAATCACGCGGGCACATTAGCACCCACACCGGCAGGATCGAGGCGATCGCGGCATAAACGGGCAATATGATGGACAGCGCCTCCTTATTGAAAATCAGAGAGCTGCCCCACGCACTTTCGGCAAACGGCTTCCCCCAGAAAACCCCCAGAAACACTATTATGACCCCCACCGCAGACGCCTCAACGATGTGACCGGGTCGTATCCTGTACATCCACAGGCCCGTGATCAACGCAGCGGGAATTGTCGCCAGGATCGTGAACATTCCCCATGAGCTGTGAGAAAGGGAATTGACCACCACCGTCGCCACACTCGCCAGAGTTACCACCACGATAAATAACGTCGCAATGGATGTCGTTACCCCGGCCAGCCGCCCGATGTTGCTGCGCGCCAGCCTCGGCAAGGAAAGACCATCCTGCCGCACTGATGCCCACAGCACAACAAAATCGTGCACCGCCCCCGCCAGACATGCCCCTACCACGATCCATACATAGCCCGGGAAATAACCCCATTGGGCGGCAAGAACCGGCCCGACCAGCGGCCCCGGCCCCGCTATGGCCGCAAAATGATGCCCGAAAAGCACCCACCTGTTGGTCGGATGATAGTCAACCCCGTCCCTCATTCTATGGGCGGGCGTGAGGCGGGAATTCTCCAGAAGGGCCACTTTCGCCGCAAGGAAAGCGCTATAATAACGGTAAGCCACCGCAACCGCGGCCAGCGCTCCTATCATCAACCATATCGAATTCATTACCGCTTCCGGTCCGTTTCCATGACACTTTTAGCGGGACTGCTTGTAAAAAGCGCCTCGCTGCCGACATATAATATAGAAACTTTGCTTATGATAAAGCAGGCATTTCTTTCTGCAAACCATTTGGCGGTTCCGGTCCAAGACGAGTTGATGTTGGGCAAATTTGACTTTTTTATTTATACATATGATATTCAATTAAAAATCACTTAAAGGAGGATTTAGACGCCTATGAAAAAGCGAGCTTTTGCGGAGTGTTTAGGCACATTTTGGCTGGTTTTTGGCGGCTGTGGAAGCGCAGTCCTAGCCGCAGCTTTTCCAAATTTTGGGATCGGGTTCCTGGGGGTTGCCCTGGCTTTCGGCCTGACGGTATTGACAATGGCTTATGCCATTGGCCATATATCCGGCTGCCACCTGAATCCCGCTGTTTCCGTTGGGCTTTGGGCGGGAGGACGGTTCAAGGCAAACGATCTTCCTGTTTACATAATCGCACAAGTCGTCGGCGGCGTTATCGCGGCGGGAGTGCTCTATCTGATTGCAAGCGGCAAGGCGGGTTTCACTTTGAGCGCCGGTTTCGCATGCAACGGTTATGGTGAACACTCGCCCGGCGGCTATTCGCTGGTCGCAGCGCTCGTGTCGGAGACGGTCCTGACTTTCATGTTTCTTATGATAATTCTGGGCGCTACCGACAAACGAGCGCCGGCAGGATTCGCGCCGATCGCCATCGGACTGGGGCTTACTTTAATTCATCTTATCGGTATTCCTGTCACCAATCTGTCGGTCAATCCGGCGCGTAGCACAGGCCCTGCTCTTTTTGTCGGAGGCTGGGCGCTGGCGCAACTTTGGCTATTCTGGGTTGCCCCGATTGTTGGGGCCGCGATTGCCGGATTTGCTTATCGCTTATTCGAAAGCGAAGAACAATAAAAATAGACAAGACTGGTAAAAAATATCCCATAAAAGGGATGAGGGCTAGTGTTGTGTCTCGCAATTAAAGCCGGAAACTGAATCCTGCTGGTAGCGGGATTGTGTATCGCCGGTGCAACCGAGTTCGTGGATGTTTATTGTATTAGGGTGGATTTTCCTTGAACTTGGATTATTTAAAACATTATAGGAAAACGCGTTATGACAAGTATATTATAGGCTTGCTCATATTAACTGTCTTGTATGGCATAACAGGATTCTTTATTTTGCCTCCCTTGGCAAAGAAGACTCTGATAAACAAACTATCACAGGCAATTCATCGCAAGGTCAGTATTGATAAAATAAAAATCAACCCTTTTACCCTTTCCGTAAGCGTAGACAAATTTCGAGTAATAGACAAAGATAATCTCGATTTTATATCCTTCGACAACATATTTGTGGATTTCGAGGCGATCTCCGCATTCAAGCGCGCACTGGTGTTTAAAGAGCTAAGCATCAACGTTCCATTCGTTCGTATTGAACTCAAAGAAAACGGCAGCTACAATTTTTCCGATATCATTAAGGACATGCAGCAATCTCCGGAGCCCAAGGCAGGAGCAACTCTTGCAACTCCTGAAGCCAAAATCGTAAAAGTTAAAAAAACATCCGCCACGTCCGAGAATCAGGCTGCGGGCAATTCTTCCCCCCTTAACGTCATTATCCAGGCACTCAACATTAACGGCGGCAGAATAATATACATAGATAAGTCGCTCGGGCAGACTTTTTCGACCGACCTTCTCAAGCTGAGGCTGGAGATAAAAGATTTTGCGATAGTCAGCAAAGGTAAATCTTCTTACAATATAATGACATTGACCGAATCCAAGGAACAGATCGAAGTTCAAGGTCTTTTCACGGCCACTCCCCCCAGTATGGATGCTTCTGTTCGGCTAACGGGGATCGTCCTTAAAAAATATGCGCCTTACATGCAGGACATGGTGAATTTTAAGCTTGCTGACGGGATAATGAACATGGGTTTTAATTTTAATTACAAAGCTCAACCATCAGGCGATATAATGAAAGTCGAAAACGGGGATTTCGAACTGAAATCGCTTGAATTGAACCATCGGGAAAACGGCGAGAATTTTTTAAGCATATCAAGCCTCGCGTTGAAAAATATCCTCGTTGACCTGGCCGCCCGAAAAGTGAACATTGGGAGTTTTACTACAAATGCCGGTTATTTGCTCGCGCGGCTGACCAAGACCGGCGAATTTAACCTCGCTCGCGCATTTCAAGTTCCGATAACGGCTAAAAAAGAGCCTGTAAAGAAAGAACCGGCTAAACCTTCTCCCCCCTGGCATGTGAAAGTTGAGAATGTTCTTCTGGACGATTACTCGGTCAGGTTTGAAGACATGACTCCAGCCCAACCGGTAAAAATAAGGCTGACAAAGATCAAATTTAAAACTCAGAATCTCGCCATTCCATCGCCGCCGGAAGGACATCCATTATATTTTAAAACGCGCTATGAGCAGAGCGGAGAAATTACGGCGGATGGGAAATTCAAGATAGGTCCTGTCGAGGCCGATCTTAAAATCAAGATATCCGACATTGATCTCAGACCCCTGCAACCATATATGGCTCAACAGACGAAACTGGTCGTTAAAAACGGGAATTTTGGCGGAGATTGTTCCCTCCATATAAAGATGCTTACCAGCGGCGATATAAATTTGTCTCTGCTGGGCGATGTTTCAATAAAGGCGTTCTCAGCCTCGTTGAGCGACTCCGGCATGGAGCTTATCAGATGGGATGATCTTAATGTGCTCGGTCTGGAAACCGGTTATAACCCCACCGTCACACATATTAAGGAAGTGAGGATAAATCGGCTATATTCTTTTATTGTCCTTGAACCGGACGGGACGATAAATCTTATAAATGCCGTTTCCGCCCCTGCGCAGAAACCGCCCGAAAGATCAGCGGGCAGTTCACCAGCTAAATCGGCTTCGGTCTCCGAAACATCACCGCAAAATAATTCACAAGAGTCGTCTTTTGCGCTTGATACTGTTTCCGTCTCGAATGGGAAAATTGATTTCACCGACAATTATGTAGCGCCTAACTATAAAGCTGCGTTGAGCGAACTCGTTGCGAAAGTTTCCGGAATATTTGCAAAGGATAGCATGGCGACTATTGCTCTTACTGGAAAGATGAACAATTATTCTCCAGTTAAAATGGCCGGGAAAATCAACCTAGCCGATTACACGAAATACCTGGACCTTGACGTGGACTGCAAAGAAATCGGCCTCGTGCCCCTCACACCCTACAGCTCCAGATTCGTGGGCTATTTGATGCAAAAGGGAAAACTGTCGCTCGGCTTGAAATATAAAATCCGCAACAAGAATCTTGATGCGCAAAACCGCATATATATGGATCAGCTCACCTTCGGAGACAAAGTGAAAAGTCCAGACGCCACCTCTTTGCCGGTGCGTCTCGCGGTTAGCCTTCTCAAGGACAGAAACGGCATTATAAACCTGGATGTTCCCGTCTCGGGCGATTTGAGCGACCCGAAGGTTAATATCTGGAAGTTGATATGGAAGGTGTTATCGAATTTAATCAAAAAAATAGGCACAGCGCCCTTTGCCGCCCTCGGATCGGTGGTCGGAGGCGGCGAGGAGCTTCAGTATATAGATTTTCAACCCGGGCTGAGCGATCTTGATGACGCCCAGAAAAAGAAACTCGATAAACTGATTGACGCCCTTTATGAGAGACCCAGTCTGTCCCTTGAAATTCAGGGTAACGCGGGTTCAAGCGGCGACTATGATGCTATCAAGCATGAGAAGCTTAACCAAATGCTCATCGAGGAAAAACGTAAAAAGATTGTCGAAACGGGCGAATCGGCGCCGGCCACCTCTGAAATACAGATTAGTCGGCGCGAGTATGAGAAATATCTCCGAATGGTCTATGAAAGAGGATCAATCAAAAAACCGGATGCGCAAAAAGCACAGATAGAGAAGTTTGTTTTTGAAAGAGTTTATAATCCTCTGTTTGAATCGGTAATTGCAAAAGAGATGAATAAGAAGAAATTTCTGGAACAGGGCGATCAAAAAGCAAAACCTTTGACTATCCAGGAAATTGAATTGATGTTGCTTAATAATATTGAAATCCCCAAAGCCGAACTTCGGCAACTCGCTCTCAATAGGGCAAATATCGTTATGTCTTACATTGTCACTGAAGGAAGAACCGCTGCCGAACGTCTGTCCGTTGTGGCGCCGGTAATAGTTGATCCCTCCTCGGAACAGAAATCCGGAAGCAGAGTAGTTTTCTCTTTAAAATAAGTGAGGAATACGGATTAGAGGAGCACGGCAAACCCCCGCGGGCAGGCGGCGCCCCCACAATACAAAGGGGCGCACACACTGGCGCGCCTCTATAGTCTAAGGCCTACAGCCTTTTTACATATTCCGCCCATTCCGCCCATTCCGCCGGGGGGCATTGGGGGCATTCCTACGCCTTTTTCTTCGGGCTTTTCGGCGATCATGGCCTCCGTGGTCAGCATGAGAGACGCGACGGAGGCGGCGTTCTGGAGGACGACTCATTCTCGCCTCAAACCGATGCGCGATTTCGCGTGGATGCTGCGCAGACATAAGGACGACATACTGACGTATTTCAAGGTGAGGATTGATAACGGTGCTGTGGAGGGAATGAACAGGAAGGCCAAGGTCGTCAGCCAAAGAGCGTATGGATACCGAACCTTCGACACTTTCAGACTGGCGCTCTATCACGTACTCGGCGACATCCCAATGCCAGAATTCACCCACAAATTCTTATGAAGAGCTCTTAATTAAATCTTGAATTCTTACCTGGGACTCCTTTGTTGCCTTAACGATGATGTTTATCAGTTCCTCGCGGCTCAGGCAATTATAGCCTTCTTTTCTCAGTTGTTCAAGCATCTTGTCGAGGAAAGCCATTTCCTCTGGCGATAGCTCGGCTATAATTTCTTCCTTTTCTTTCATTTGACTATATCCCCTTTTGCCTAAATGGGCAAATGATGATTAAAACTTTGAGACCTTTCCCATTTTACAAGCGGTTGCTATCTCTTCATGGCTTTAACGATGCGTTTAGCAAGTTCGTTCTCGTCCTTCACGCCGGAGAGATCTATGGGCGGTAGACTCATAACGGCTCGAATGCAGGCGCGAATGATGACCGATTTTGCCAGCTTGAATCCGCCGCTCTCCTTCGCCTCGATCCCCACGTTCTCCAGCCATTTGATGAGTTCCTTATCCATGGGAACGTGAACTTTGAAGGAAAGGTCTTTCGTCTTAACCAATCTATCACCCCTTTCTTAATGGCGTTCCTGGTCTCAACCCCAATGCCCAAAGGTTTATATGCCCTTATCCTGATATGGGCAATTGTAAATTTGTTAAAAAGGTCTGTCAACTACAGGTAGGCAGATACCTATATTTCCATGAATCTCGCATATTGGTCGGGAAGAATAGTGACTACTAGCCTACCTATATGCCATTCTTGTAGCGAGCGAGTCTTATACATGCCGAGATAGGTCTTGCTCGCAATATGCCGACGATTGAGGCTGTCCCAATCCTAGTTGAAGGTTGATAAAGGTGGCGGTTCTTTCCCGCTGATTTATGTAAAATCAGCGATAGGAAAAAACCATTTAAAAGGAGAGA
>Ga0209777_10002136_pt1 | contig 26734 bp, 23 predicted proteins | sample FrelakmetHBP12HB_FD_187147 | JGI IMG/M metagenome (GOLD analysis project Ga0209777, IMG submission 187147) | Freshwater lake sediment microbial communities from the University of Notre Dame, USA, for methane emissions studies -HBP12 HB (SPAdes)... | ecosystem: Environmental > Aquatic >...
ATCCGCACCAGGCCTGTGCTCTGTACCCAGATTGCCCAGGCATTTACGGATACCGGCGAGCTGGAGGCCAGCGAGTTGCGCCTGCAGGACGCTGAACGATGCCTGGATGGTTCGGAATTAGCGAACGAAGCGCAGCTTAAGCCCCTGCCAGCGATGATCGCTTTGACCCGCGCCTACAACGCCCAGGTGCAGGGCGATCCCGCTGCAACTGTGAAATACGCCGAACTGGCGCTCCAACTCATCCCAGAAGATGACTTTGACCGGCGCGCCCGGGCCATCAACATATTGGAGGTCATCCATTGGGCCAGCGGCAACCTGGAGTCGGCCGTCCGGGGGCTTAGTGATTGGATGGAGAGCATGACCCAGCAGGGCAATCACGTCTTCGTGGTTGCCAGCGCCTTTGCTGTAGCCGACATGCTAGTAGGTCTGGGGAGCCTGAGCGAGGCCGAGCGGACCTATCATGATGCCTTACAACTAGCAGCCCAATACGGCCCGGAGGCTGAACACATCACTGCCCACCATCATCTCGGCTTGTCCATGATCTACCGTCAGCGGGGAGATGACACCCACGCCGCACATCACTTGAAACGAGCCGCCGAATTGGGTCCGCAAACCACCCTGGTGGATTGGCTGTACCGCTGGCATGTGACCCAGGCCCAACTGAAAGAGGCCGCAGGCGATCTGGAAACCGCCCTAGCCCTGCTCGACGAGGCCAAACGGGTCTATATCCAAACTCTCATACCTGACCTGCGCCCCATTGCGGCCCTGAAAGCACGCATCCATCTTAAACAGGGGCGGCCCGATATAGCCCAGGCGTGGGCGGCAGAACGCGGGCTTTCGCTGGCAGATGAAGTCAGCTACTTGCATGAGTTCGAGCACCTCACCCTGGCCAGGCTGGAAATCGCAAACCCGCTGGTCAACGCCCTGCTCGCACGCCTGTTGCAAGACGCCGAAGCGCAAAAGCGCCGGGGCAGCGCGCTCGATATCCTGCTGGTGCAGGCACTGGCACACGAGGCGCAGGGCAATCACCCCCAGGCTCTCGCCGTGCTGGAACGCGCCATGGCCCTGGCCGAGCCGGAAGGCTATGTTCGCATATTCGTGGATGAAGGTGAAGCGATGCGATTGTTGATTGAAAAACAATCGCGCAATCGTGACCATCCGCTGAGCGGTTATGCGGACAAACTCCTGGCTGCCTTTACACAACCGGTGGCTGCGCCAAAATCAGCCATCATCCATCAAAAATCAGACATAATAGAACCTTTGAGCAAACGCGAGCTGGAAGTGCTCAGGCTGCTTCGAAGCGATTTAAGCGGCCCGGAAATTGCCGGTCAATTGATCGTCTCGCTCAACACCTTTCGTACCCACACCAAAAACATTTTCAACAAACTGGGGGTCAATAATCGCCGGGCGGCTGTCCAACGGGCCGAGGAACTCGATTTGTTCTAACTGACCCAAAAACCCCAACTCCGACCCCGACAGGTGTGCTCAAACCATCTGCCGGGTCTTTTTGTTTTTTCACCAATAATCACAACCTCAATCACATCATGTGGTGATGACGCCTCACCACATCGGGCGGTATCCTTTGGGCAGATAAACAACGAAAGGAATAACGCGAGGCGCATGATGAGTGACAAACAAACGTTCGACGAAAAACATAACCAAAATCAGTGCTACGAAATCCGCCTCAAGGGACACCTGGATGACCGGTGGACAGACTGGTTTGAGGGCCTGACTATCTCGCTGGAAGAGGACGGCGATACGCTCTTAACCGGACCCGTGATTGACCAGGCCGCGTTGCATGGTTTGCTCAAAAAAGTGCGTGATTTAGGCATGCCATTGGTCTCAGTTCGTCCTCTCGGACCCGGCCCCTCGAATACGCTCCCCCTTCGGGGACTTCGCGGGACTGGCCAGGCGGATCGGTCAGACGTCAAATAGTAAATGGATAGAGCTACTTGGAAAGGAGGTTTGCCTTTGATAACATTCCCAGCCCATTTCAACCCCCGGTAAACGGGTGGCGACCACAATTTTATTCAAGTCCAAATTATTGAAACCAATCCATATCGTTCAAAAAAGGAGATAAAAATGAATACGACCAAAGGAAGTCCCCATGGGACAAACAAAGAGACCGCAAGAAATCTGCTGGATGTGAGGATAATCCTTGCAGTGCTATGGGTAGCTGGAATGTTAAGTAGTTTAAATGGGGATACGTACCGCTTATCTGCGGCTACCGGACCTATCGGAGCAAACCCCGAATGGTTGTCGGTGTTCGCGGCGGTGATAGTGGGTCACGTTTTTATGAGTGTCTTGACCCTGACATTGAAGTCTCCCGTGAGTCGTTGGGCAAACCGCATTATGGGCATATTCTATGCGGTTATTACTCTTGTTTATTGGGTTATGGGTCTTGTATCGCGATCCGCTGGTTATGAGATAGTTTGGGCAACAGCACAACTTGTGTTTGCCTTACTGGTTGTTTGGTACGCTTGGAAATGGACTAACCCCGAAGGTTAGCCCTGATTTATGATGCCGGTCAAAAGAATTAGGAGAAAAACCATGAAAGCGATTGTATACACAAAATATGGACCGCCAGATGTTCTTAGTCTCGAAGAAGTGAAAAAGCCTGCCATCAATGAAGATCAAGTGCTGGTAAAAGTCCACGCAGCATCCATCAATGCAGGGGATTGGCATTTGCTGACTGCCGACCCTTTCCCCTTGCGTCTGACGGGCGTTGGGCTTTTCAAACCTAGGAACACTACCCTCGGCGCTGACATTGCAGGGTGCGTTGAAGCAGTTGGCAGAAACGTCAAACAGTTTCAGCCAGGGGATGCGGTGTTTGGAGATATTTTTGGGCTTGGCAGTGGCAGTTTTGCCGAATATGTTTCTGTTCCTGAAAGCGCTCTGGCGCTAAAGCCGTCCAATGTTTCATTTGAGGAAGCTGCGGCTGCACCCGTGGCAGCCGTCACTGCCCTGCAAGGCTTGCGCGATCAGGGGCATATTCAGCCCGGGCAAAAAGTTCTGATCAACGGGGCGTCTGGCGGGGTGGGGACGTTTGCGGTGCAGATTGCCAAGGCGTTTGGAGCGGAAGTGACTGCAGTGTGCAGCACGCGGAATTTGGAGATGGCGCGCTCGATAGGTGCAGACCATGTCTTTGACTACACAAAAGAGGATTTCACCCAAAATGGACAGCAGTATGATCTCATCCTTGCGGTGAATGGCTATCATCCGCTTTCCGCGTACAAGCGTGCTTTAACTCCCCAGGGCATTTACGTTTTCGTAGGAGGATTACCAAACCAAATATTCCAGTCACTCTTCCTTGGACCTTTAATGTCAAAAAGCAATGGCAGAAAAATGACAAGCAAAATGAAAAAAGCAAATCAAAAAGATTTGCTTTTCATAAGAGATCTTTTGGAAGAAGGAAAGATCAGACCGGTTATAGATGAATGCTACCCGTTAAGTAAAACAGCTGAAGCTTTCCGGTATTTTGAAAAAGGCCACGCCCGAGGCAAAGTGGTCATCACAATCTCAGTACAGGAGTAATAAAACAATGGATACAAAAATCATTCTTTCCGCAACCTGGGTGGTCGTCATGCTAATTTATCTTTATGGCGATGTCTTGCGCATCTGCAGCGGCGACTTGGCAAAAAAACCAATGGCCGACAAGAATTTAAACCAGTTCGTTTGGCTGGGGATCGCGGTTCTGATGTTGACGCCCATCCTGATGGTTTTCCTGCCCCTGGTAATGCCCCAGTCTGTGAGTCGCTGGGTGAATATCATCGTGGCCGCTTTCTTTTTCCTGTTCAACCTGGTTGGCCTGCCCACCTACGCATCCTTATATGACAAATTCCTGCTGGCGGTCAACATGGGGTTCAATGTGGTCACGATCTGGTATGCGTGGAATTGGGTCTGAGTGTTTCTTGGTACCGGCGTTTCAAATCGGTCTTTACGCCGTTACATTTGCCGACATCCTGATTAATCTTGTTATCGAACCATGGCTAATGTTGTCTGCAGTTTCAGGTAAATGGCGCACCTAACACAGACGGATAACAGCTACACTGCTCGCTGGCATCTGTTAGCCTCCTGATACCTATAACCACCGGCCTGGGAAATTGTCCAGGACTATCCGGGGCTGGGAAGGATCGGTACGCCGTCATTTTCGCTCTCCCTCGCGGGCAGAGCCGATCCCAGAGTAAATCCGGCGGAAGAGTTGCTGCACCTTTGCGGATGTTCTATATCAACGTGGAAGTTGGTCACCCTCTCTCCTTTGTATTACATCCGTATATAACGTATCCCCTTGGGGGCGTCAATGATGGTAGGTCAGTCGATATATTCTTGGAGAAAGTGAATTCACATATATTCATTCAACGGGGATGTAGTTGAGAAACTTATCTTCAGATATAGAATTCCGAAGCAGACAGATTTCCAACTTACCCCTTGCATAAATAGAACTTGTGTGCTAATATTGAAATCACAACTGAATATCTCCGGTTGATTGCACGGTAGAACCAGATGCCAACACTGGCGCTGGGAGAAGAAAGTCCACGTTAGAACCGGTCCTTTTGGACAGAGCCTTTCCCCAAAGGCTTCTCTAACGATTTTCTCTTAGCAGCCAGTGTTTTGCGTTAACTACCTGACAGAGGGCTACCATGCAAATTTCCATTCAACCTAAAGTAAAGAAAATCCTGATAACACTTGGAGAAGTTGTCCTTCTCGTTATCGCATTCTTTGCTTTTCTCCCCCTATTTCACAAAACCTCATCCGAAATTCCCTCAGGTGTCTCTCCAGACGCCCAGGCTGCAGTTGATGCAGTGACAGCGTTCTACACCTTGGACTATACCGAGACTCCTGACTTATGGGCAACACGGGTCTGTACGCTCACCACAGAAGCCGGCTGTCGTGCAATTCGCGGTTTCTATGGCCCTGCTGTTGAGAAAATGGTGCAGGAGAACCAGATCCAAACTGGTTGCAATGTCATTCCACTGCATCTGATTTCCGAGCAAGGAAATATCAGGATGTGGCAAGTCAGTGTGTCATTGGACCATCCATGGTCAGGCTTGGATCAACCAGTTCAGGATGCATTTGCAGAAGTTGAGAATGTAAATGGTCTTTGGCTCATGAACCGCATCCTCTTCCAACAGGAAGTTACCAACCCAATTCCGCCAACCCCTTAATCTGTGGAGATTCCTTATGCGTCGTAAATACCGCATTTTACTTGCAGTACTTCTCCTGGCTTCGATTTTTGCCAACCTGACTGTATCTGCTCAAGGTGAACAGCCACCGCAGGATAGCCCTTGGGGCGAAGTGGTTGACGAAAACGGAAACATCCGTTTCGACAATCTTACCGACTTAGGGGAGATCCAGGTCCAGGCAGACTGGATGCCAGATGTCCCATTTATCGATGGACAAGCCACATACCATCGGTACCTTACACCTAGCGGAAACGTTGTAGTACTCCCTTCTGCTTCCACTTTGTTTTTCATGGCCCTCAATCCGCAAGAGTCAGGATTTGACCAGGCCAATTCAGAGCTCGGGAATGGCATTGGTGCTTTGGAAACCATGCTGGCAGGTTACTTGACGCCAGCTGACTTACAACAGATGGGTTACACGAGCTCGGATCAATTCTTTCAAGATGTGATTGATGGTCGTACAAGCATCTGGTCCTTCGGCGGTCAGCATATGCTGAATTTCCTAATGGATCTGATGTCAGGCTCTTTGGCCGATCAGAATCTCTATACCATGCTCTTGCTTTACACCAACGGCAACTGTGATGCGATACCTGGCGGTTGTCCGCCCGGAATGGCCATCCCCACGCCCACGCCTCCGCCTTCCGTTTGCCCGGCCCCCTTTATTCAAACCGGTCCCATCCAGGTCACGGGTGGTTCAGGAGATGGCGGAAAGATCGCACCGCCCAACTCGGTGGTCATTGGCCAAGACCCGGAACGTCGTGGTGTTGATGTGCAGGTCAACGTGCTGATTCCCCCGGTCGTATACCACTTCTTCGAAGCCATCCGTCATGACGACCAAGTTTGTGCCTGGGACAGTACAGGGCGTGGCTCAGGTTGCCCGGGGCACCTGCGGGACTCACGCTGGACCACCGAAATACATACCTGGTACGAGTGCCGCGAACATACCCAAGTATTCCCTGACTATCTTGCTTCTGTACATGTCTCCGTTAACCTGACGCAAGCTTCCCGCGAATGGATCCTTACCGACCTGGCCCAGGCCTATCCAGGCGCACACCTGCTTCACCCCGACTTCTCGTTCTCCTTTGCTGGTCCCGGTTCGCTGCTGGGAGACAAAAGCGTCTCCTGGACGACAGTCATCCCGAATATCCAGACGGCCGACCCCGGAAATTATTCGACCACCGTGACCGTGCGCACGACCGGTACAGCGGTTTCGGCTCCCCGCCAGGTGCAGATCGGCCTCGGTCAGTTCTTGGTCGAACTGGTTGAGGTCACCCTGATCGAGCAACCATGAGCTTCCTGGATTTCGTCATCTCCGTTCCGATGTGGTTTGCCAACGGCTTCCTGTGCATCCTGTACTGGCTGGCCAGCCACCTCGCAGAAATGCTTTCGCTCCTATTCGGACTGGTCATCGCCTTTGGTTTCGACCCTTCGATCCAGTCACGCGCAAGCGAAAGGCCGCGCCGCTATGAACGGGGCGGAGTCCAAACTGCTGCTCCCTCGGCCACCTATTTCACGCTCGGAATCCTGGCTCTGTGGCTGGTCGTGTCGGTCATCTCGAAATACCCCATCCCGGCGATTGGAGCCGTTATGTGGCTCACCGGACTGGTGAGCATCCTGGCAGTGGCCGAGGAACGCTTCAACCAGCTGTGGTGGGTCAAGACCGGCATCTTGGTCTACGCCGTGCTGGTGATGCTCCTGCGTTTCGGATTGCAGGCTCTGCAAGTCACCAATCCAGCCGACTGGGCGAACGTCATCGGAAGCAGTGCGGACGCCCAGACCGTTCTAAACAATACCCGCAGCAATATCGCCATGATCGGGATGCTTTTTGTCCTGGTGCTGTACCCTGTCGGATACGCGGCCATGTTGATGAACCGTTTCATCCGCAACCCCAAGCCCTTGTACAACCTGTGGTCTGAGGCCGGGGAAGTTCTCAAGAGGCTGCGGACAAGATCCTGAGTGCGACGTGCGGAGTGCCCATGTGCCCAACCGATCCTATTCGAATTCGCACCCCCGGCACGGCACGCCGCATTGATTGAGCCTGACGCCGTAGGCTTGGCAACCGTTTCGAAAAACGGTCCCTCGCAGGTTCGACTCCTGCCAGGCTCATCTTCGTCTCTCAATCTTTTTAGATTGGGTGATGTTCACGAGCGCTGGAACCCTTCCAGCAATGCACGTTCACAGTCTTTCCACGTTGCCCGGTCAGAGTGATCTGGCGCGGGCGCAGACACCAAGGAGGCCTCCCATGTCTGCATCTTTTCCACAGATGGCCTTTTGGGTCATCTTCCCTCTGGCGGCGCTGATCGTCTTGAGCGGCTGGGTCATGATCATCCTCTCGGCTGTCAAGAAATTGCGCTCCCAAAAGGGTCGGGGTGCGAACGAAGCTATGTATCGTTCTACCCAAGAAGATCTTGTCCCCCTCCAGCCAAACTGGACTCCGGTGGACGGGATCGCTCCGGACGGCTTTCCCGCCGTCCCTCTCCCCTAGGTGCGTGGAGGCTGGACAACCAGCCTCCACCCCTGCGGAGGTAAGCCATCTTTCTTTATTTATTTACCAAAGGTTGAACTGATATGTCCGCTCTCCCGATCACCTTCTTCTTTTCCGGTCTCTCCATTGGCCTGCTGATCGGACCGATCATCGTCCATTCGCTTAAGGCCTGGTTCTCCACCCCGCCTCATTGGCGCGGGAATTAACCCCTCAGGAACCTTGCTGTCATGCCCGACCTATTCTCCTGGATCGACCAACGCATCAACGCCGCGCTGCAAGCTGCGGAAACGATCTTACCGAACCTGCAGAAGGCGCTCCAGGGTGCGCGCCTCGACGTCCCGGACGATCTTGAAGTATCCGCCAATGGGCTGGTATACGTGCCTGGCAAAGCCAGGCTGGATTACCTGTGGTTCGAAGTCATCGAGCGCGAAGGCGGGAAGGCCTACCACGAATACCGCGCCATGCGCCTGATGCACCTGGCCTCCATTCCCCTGAATGCGCGCTCCGACCAGGGGGCGCTGGCCAAGATGCGCACTGTCCTGCGCGGCCTGTACAACGCCAAAGTGGATATCGTCTATCTGGTCGCCGGCATTTACCACCCGGAACAGCTGGGCATTGTCCAGTGCTATGGGGCGGTCGGCCGCGGGGAGACAAGGGAGGAGGCCGCGGCACTAGCCATCCGCGGTGCAGCCTCGCTCGAGGCGGCCATGGCAGCCGCCTACCCACAGGTTCATTTCCACCCGCTGGGCGTGGATGTTTCCGAATGGATCAGCAAGGCCCTGATGAAGATGCCGTACAGTGTGCTGACGATCGGGCACCCGGACCCGCGCGAGAACGCCCGCGGCGGCCAGTCCGACCTGAACCCGCTGCTCGCCAGTGGGAAACACGGCATCCAGGAATTCACCCTGCAGCAGAACGAGCTGGTCATGCGCGGCATGGCGCAGCTTGAAGAGGACTTCCTGCTGCAGGTGCTCCTGACCCCCGTCTCGATGCAAGCTGCCAGCCGGATGCTGGCTGGCCTGGCGGAATACACTTCCACCTGGGCCACCTGGCAGACCGGCAGCCGTTCGTTCAACATCGGCGCTTCACTGCCGCTCATGCTCTCCGGGGCCCTCGCCCGCAACGCCGGCACCGGCTACACCGAGAGCCAGTCGGCGGGGCAGGCGGACGGCGTCTCGCATGTCTCCAGCCAGAGCCATACAGATGGGCAGGCCCATTCTCATACCGAAGGCCTGGCCGTCAGTGACGGCATTTCTAATACCCACACTGCAGGGTCATCTGTCACCGAGAGCCATTCTGTTTCAGACGGCCAGTCGGTGGGAAGCAATGCCTCGCAGTCTCAAGGGGAAGGCTGGAACGTAGGCGGGTCGGTCGGAGTGCCGGGCGTAGCGAGCGTCAACGGCGGATACAACTCCTCTTCGAGCGAGTCGCAGGGCACATTCGCTTCGTCCTCGAACACGGTCACGAATGGGACGGCGGCTACCCAATCGGTGAGCGACTCGGTGACGCAGTCCCACTCCGAGACGAAAAGCCAGTCCGATACCAATACCACCTCCCAGGCTGATACGGTCGGCCAGGCAGATGGCGTCTCCCACACCGATAGCCAGGCGACCGGCCAGGCGCTGGCAAGGGGCTTGAGTCAGGGATTTTCGCAGGGAATTGCTTTCGGTGTGGCTCCCTCCTTTTCGGTAGGGGAATCGAACCAGTGGCAGTTCGACCCGGCCATCCTGCTCACCAACATCCTGCGCAAGCAGCAGGAGATCCTGAACACGATCACCCTGGAGGGCGGTTTCTACACCGATGTTTACGCCCTAGCCGGCACCGAACGCGGCCGGCAGGCGCTGCTGACGCTCATCCCGGAAGCCTTCCACGGAGTCGAAGATGTAGTCATGGGCGTGCAGACCCGCACGCTGACGCCTGAAGAGGACACCTACCTGCGCCTGCACGCCAAGGCAATGGTGCCCTCGACGCGTGAGATCCACATCCCGGAGGCGATGACCGCCTACGCCGACTCGACCCTCCTGACCATGCTGCAGGCGGCGGCCTATATGGCTCCCGGACTCTTCGAGGAAGGCCTGGCCCGCACCGTCCAGGAGGCCATCCCGCCTTTCGCCTTCGACCCGTTCATGCCCGGCCAGGTAGCTCTGGCCCGTCAGTACTCCACCGAGCGTGGCAGCCTGACCCAGTCCATCCTGCGCCTGACGCCGGAACGCCACTTCCATACCGCCTTCGTCGGCGACACCGGCTTCGGTAAGTCGGTGGCTGCCGAACGCATGGCCTTCGAGACCACCCTGCACTGGCACTACCGCACGATCGTGCTTGACTTCGGTCAGGGCTGGCGCAAGGCCCTGTATTGGCCGGGTCTCGCCGGCCGGGTGGACATCCGCCAGCTGCATCCCGGTGGGGTGCGCCCGATCCGCTGGAACCCGCTGCAGATCCCGAAGCGCATCGACCCCGTCCGCTACCGCAATCTGGTGTGTGAGCTGTTCGCCAACGCCGGGCGCATGGGTCCACGCCAGCTCGGTTTCCTGCGCGACCGCCTGACCCACCTGTACCAGATATATGGCGTCCTGCCGGCAGACGAGCGCACGGTCCTTGAAAAGGACACCAGCAAGAAGAAAGAGAAGGAGGATGAAGGCGATGATAACGCGCTGGTCCGCTGGGCTTTCGTTTACAACGCAACCGAACAGGAAACGATCAACCTGGCCCGCCAGGAACGCAACCTTCCGGAAAGGACCACGCTCGGGCTAGAACTGCTCGTTCTTGAATCATTCGAGCGCCAGGCGCTGGCCGTGTACCGCAGCCGGAAGGTCTCTCTTGCGGACTGGGTCGCCCAGCTGCGCGGGCTGTTCATCAAGATCGGGCAGAAGGACCAGGCCAGCCGCTCCTCCCTGCAGGGGGTGCTGCTCAGGCTGGAACCGCTCGCAGAGGGTGAGATGAACCGCATGTACGGCCCCGGCTACGACACCCTGGCCGTGGATGACCTGGGGCTCCTGGGTCCGTCCGACGACCCCTGGGGTGTGACCGTCATCGAGGGCGGGGCGGAGATGGACGAGTTCTCGAAGTCTGCGCTCCTGTCCCTGGCTGCCTCCATCCTGTATCTGGATGCCGTTGTGCGGCGGCGCGAGACGCTCTCGGGCGCGAAGTTCCCACCGATGCAGATCGTTTTTGAAGAAGCCAACAAGGTGCTCTCGGGCGTGGACGCCGGTAGCGCTTCGGACCGCGATAGCTCCAGCGCCGACCAGACCGCCCAGATCTTCCTGGACATGTGGCGGGACGGGCGCAAGTACAAGTGCTTCTTGCACGTGCTGGCGCAGACGGTCTCGGAACTCCCGGCCGGAATCCTCTCCTCCTGTAACAACGGCTTCTTTGGCCAGACCAAGAACGACCGTGACCGGCAGGCGGTGCTGGCGCATATCGCCCGAAATACGAAGGGCTTCGTGAACTCAGAGTACGACCGCTTCATCGCCCGCATGCCGGTGGGCATGGCGATTGCCAAGCTCGGCTACACCGCCGACATGCTCCAGACCGAACCCTATCTGGTCGAGCCGATTATGTTGACCACCAGCGAACCCTCAGACGAGGAGATCGCGCTGGCATTCCGGTAAAAGTTTTTTTTTTACTTTGAAAAGGAGTTATTAAATGAAACGTTCCTACATTGTCGTTGCCGGGCTTGCCCTCCTGGCCTTCATCCTGACCTTCGCCCTGCTCTCCGGGGTGGTGGTTCCCAAGCCGGTGGTCGTGGCCCACCAGGACCTGACAGCAGGCACGCGCCTGACGGCTGACCTGCTCGAAGTGCGCACCCTGCCTGGCAGTGCCATCCCGGACGGGGCTTACACCACTCTCGCCGAAGCCGAAGGCAAGGTCCTGACCACCGCCCGCGTCGCCGGGGATCCGATCACGGCTTACGTGGCCGGAGAAAGCAGCGCCTCAAGCGGGATCCCGGCCCAGCTCTCGGAGAACACGGTTGCCATTTCGATCAAAGTGGACCAGGCCACGGGGCTGGCAGGCGTGCTGCGCCCTGGGCAGACCGTGTCGGTCATTGCCATCATAGACCCTGGTGTTATCCAGCAGAGCGCACTGCAGTCCGTGACCAGCCCTGTCGTCGAAGCGCCGGCTGCCGCTTCAAGCGGTGGCGTCTCCCCGACACCATTGCCGCCCACCCCCATCCCCCAGCCGCCAATCTCGCCGGCCGCACGTATTGTCATCAGTGGGCTCAAGGTGCTGGTCGTGCCGCAGTCCTTCCGCTATGAGGAGTCGGCCACGACAGGCAGCAACGACTCTTTTCTCCCGGCACGCACCACCGTCACCCTGCAGCAGAACAGCGTCATCCTGCTCGAAGTCCCGGTCACGCCGGTCGAGATCACTCCGGGGCTGATTGCCAGCCCGGCTGAACTGCTGGCGCTCCTGAACCAGACGGCGGTCATCCACCTGGCGCTCGAACCCGCCAACGGCCTCACCATCCGCGTCGAGGCGGTCCCGGCGGTCGACCTGGCCAAGCTGTACCAGAGCATTACTGGCTACCAACTGAATCCATAAAACGAAAGGAAGGACCTCATGCTTGAAAAATATCCCATCGGCATCGCCGGCCCGGACCTGAACCAGATCTCGCGTGAATACACCGGCCTGGTGGCTTCCAGCACGAACTTCGTCCTGGCGATGCTCAGCAATTCCTGGCGCGCCTTCCTGGACGCCCTGAAGGAAAGCGAACCGGCGCTCCTGATCGTCTACGCCGACATTGCCACCGGCCCCGATGCCCTGAAGGACAGCCTGTCCAAACTGCAGCGGGCAGTGGTGATCGTCCTGCTGCCATCTAACTGGGCGCAGTTTACGGGCGTGTTCGAAGGTCTGGACCGGGTGCGCCGGGTCTTCGTCCTGCCGGCCGCCCCCAAGGAGGTGCTGGCTGCGGGTTTGAACGCCATCAACACCGAGAACGCCCGCAACCGCTCGACCGCCCCACTCCAGCAAACGGCGGGGGGCACCACCATCTCCGCGGTCGGGACACGCGTTATCGCCTTTGTCTCGGCCCAGGGCGGCGCTGGCCGTTCGACTCTCGCCGAGGCCATGGGTTTCGAGCTGGCTGCCAGGCGCTCGATCCGCTCGCTGCTCTTTTCCTTCGACCTGCCCGCGGCCACCCCTTTGCGCCTGGGGACGCGCTTTGCCCCCAGCGCCGCCGAATACCTGCAGCGCAGCGAAGGTGGCTTCAAGGATGCCATCCAAACCACCGCAGACGGGCTGGACGTGATCATAGCCCCGCCTGAATCCACCGCCTACGCCGCCGCCGTGCGGGATGCGGAACAGGCCAAGATCCACGACCTGGTCAACGAGGCCTACCGCCACCATTATGCAGCCATCCTGCTGGACCTGCCCTCGGATGAATCGGCCTGGATGCTCCAACCTCTCAGGGTCGCCAATACGATCGTGCTGGTCTCCCGCCCGACGACCGAAGGCGTGCGCGCCGCCGGGCACGTGCTCAAGCTGCTCACCGAGGTACTGGGTGCACAGCACCGCTTCGGGCGCGAAGCCTTCTTCATGGTTTTGAACCAGCGCACGGCGAAATCCATCTATACCGCCCCGGCTTTCGCCAGCGAGCTGGCCAAATACAACGGCTGGTCCCCGCCGGTGCTGGCGGTTGTGGACCACGACCCCGCCATCTCACGCGCCCAGGACGACACCCGCCCGGCAGCCAGCGCCTCCGAGACTCTCGGGAAGGCGGCTGCAACCCTGGTCGAGACCTTCTATGGCTCGGCCCGCGGAAGCGATCCCTTGCGCAAGACATTCAAGATCGGGCGCGTCAAGATTCGCGCCGGGGAGTAAGACAGATGGTCATGGCCATGCTCGACCCAACCGTCGCCGAAGGCGGCTTGAACTCCGCAGTACGGATGTCCATCCTGGACCAGGTCATCGATGCGGTGAACCGTGAGTTCCCGGGTAGCCTCCTGCGCTCGCCGGACGAGATGGAACGCCTGCAGGTGACGAGCCGCATCGGCGCCCTGGTGGCGGCTGCCTTCCGGTCCATCAACCTGCCCCCATCCACTTTCGAACAGGGGCGGATCACCGAGGATGTTGCCAGGCGCGTGATGGGGCTCGGCTTCCTCGACCTGCTCCTGCCACCCGCCCGCACCGACCTCTCGGAGATCACCATCTATTCGAGCGGCCTGATCCAGGTCATGAAGAAAGGCAGCGTGCGCTGGGAAGACTCCGGCCTGGAAGTAGAAGCCGCAGAAATCTGGCGGGTGCTGAACCTGGTTCTCGGACCCCAGTCACGCTCGGCCAACGAAGCCACCCCTTCGGTGAACGCCAAGTTGCCCGCCACCCGCCACAACCCGGGCGGGGGACGGGTCAAGGTGTTGCATCCGGTGATTGCACCCGGAAAAGGCTACCCATCCGTGAACATCCGCCTGTTCGAGCAGAAACCAGTCCTGCCCGGGTGGCTGCTCGAACGCCAGCTGATGTCGAGCAACATGATGGTCTTCCTGGGGGCAGCCATGCAGTCTGGTGAACGCATCCTGATCTGCGGAGCGACCCGCACCGGCAAGACCACCCTGCTTTCGGCGTTATGTAACTTCCTGCCTGAGGGCTGGAGGATCGTCAAGATCGAAGACCCGGAGGAGATCTGGATCGACCGCAAGACGGTTCAAACCATCGAAGCCAGGCAAAAGGTGATCGGCTCGGAAGTGCCGGCCTACACCCTGGCGGACGGGGTGGACGATGCCATGCGCATGTCCCCCGATTACCTGGTGCTGGGTGAGGTGCGCGACGGCTACGCGGCCATGGCGCTGCTCAGGGCCATGATGACCGGCCACGCCGGGGCCTGCACCCTGCACGCCGATAGCCCCGAGGAAGCCCTACGGCGCCTTGCGACTTTGCTTGGCAGTGAGAAGGGCGTCTCCCCGCACGATGCCACCCGCATGATCGCCTCCAGCGTGGACCTGCTGGTGCAGATCAATATCATTGATGAGGTGCGACGGGTGACCGCCATTGCCCGCCTCGAGAAGAAGTCCCGTGATGAAGACGCCCGGATCACCCCCCTGTGGCGATACGACGAACTAAACTCCACCCCCGGTCAGCCGCGCTGGCTGCAGGTGGAAGAAACGGAGAAGAAATCATGAATCCCACCATTCAAATGGTCCTGATATCTGTCCTGGCAGCCGGGGCAACCCTGATCCTGGCCTGGCAGTTCACCGGCCGCTGGGCTTTCCTGTCCTCCCGGACGCAGGCGCGCCTGCAGCAGGCCGAAACGCCGGTGTTGAAAGAGGATGTCATCTCCCGCCTGCCGGCGGGGTCGCTCGGGCGCAAACTTGTAGAGGCCGGCTGGTCGCTTTCCGTGGCGCAATTCCACCTGGCCAGCCTCGGGCTGGGGTCGGCGGGGACCCTGCTCGCCTGGCGTTTCTTCCTGCCGGGGCTGCCAGCCGTGATGATCGGCGGGATGCTGGTCTGCCTGCCCACGCTGGCCCTGAACGAACGGGCCTTGAGCCGCGGGCTGCGCATGGATGAACACCTGCCCCTGGCGCTCTCGCGCATCTCGGCTGGCCTGCAGGCCGGGCGCGGCTTGGACGAGGTGCTGGAAACGACCGGGAAATCCCTGCCTGAGAACAGCCCTCTCACCGGGGAACTGGTGAAAGCCGCCCAGGACATCCGCACCGGTAACGCCCAGGAAGCCATGCGGAAACTGGCTGAGCGCTCCCCGTCGCCTTCCCTGGCAAATGTAGCCATGTTATTGGAAAGCTACCTGAGGGCTGGCGGCGGGCAGTATGCCACGGTCGTCTCGGACGCAGCCGTGCAGATCCAGCGGGTCATCTCGGTGCGCAACCATGCGCGTGCCAAGGCTGCCCAGGCCCTGCAGTCGGCCAAGCTCATCCCGATCATCATGCTCGGGGTGCTTGTGATGATGGCCTCCGACCCGGCCACCTCGGAATCATTCCGTACTGGGGCGGTGCAGGTGGTGATTGCTGTCGCCATGGGCGTCATGTTGCTGGGCTTTCTCCAAATGCGCAAGGAAATCCGGAGGGTAGTGTAAATGGTATTTCAAATCTTTCTCATTGCTTTGCTGGTCGCCGTCCTTTTCGGCCTGGCACTGAACCAATTCGTGCAGGTCATTGACCAGCGTGCTTCCGCCCGCATCTTGAAGGCGGAGCAGCCGGCTCGCAAGAAAAGAGCGCAAGCGGAGGAGAAGGTGGGCGACTGGCTCGAACGTCTGGTGCCGGGCTACGTCCGCCAGATACGCTCCGATCTGTATTGGGCTGCCTTCGCGGATGGGCGCTGGAAGAATCGCTCCGTCGCCGCGGTCCTCGGCCGCCAGGTGCTTTTGACCGCCGCAGTTGGCCTGGCCGGTTACCTCGCCCTGGGCTCTTCGATCGCCTTTGCGGGCGGTATCTTCATTGGCTGGACGCTGGCGCGCTCGGACCTGCGCGGGAAGGCCGATACCATCCGCCTGCGCATCGCCCAGGAACTACCCGAGTTCGTGCAGCTCATGGCTGCCGAATCTGCCAGCGGCGCGGGTCTGGATACCGTCCTACGGCGGGCTGCCAATGGCACCGGGAAAGTGGCCGCCTGGCTGCGGGGGGTGCTCGACTCGAGCGCCGGCAAGTCACTGATCTCCGAGGACGGCGGGTCGGGTTTCCTGCGCTCCGCTGCCGATGACAGCGGCCATCCAGGGCTGGTGAGCCTGGCCATCCAGTTGGGCTTCGTGGGCCGCGGTGTCCAGGTGCAGACCTTGCTCAAGTCCCTGGCCCAAACTTTCGCCGACGAGTTCATCGCCCAGGCAGAGGTGCGTGCTGAAAAGCTGGGCTCCTCCTTAGGTGTGATGGCGGCGATTTTCTACTTTATGCCGTTTGTGATCACGGTGCTCACGGTGGTGGGCGTGCCGCTTATCAGCACCATCTCCGGATTGTAACAAGGAGTCTATAAATGAAATTGCATTGGATATCTTCCAGGCTGTCGAAACAGCGCTTATATCTCTGGATCCTCCTGGCCGGTGCCCTGGCCGGGTCCGCCGTCACCCTGCTGGCCTGGCTGCAGAAGTGGACCCCGCTGCGTGCCCCCCACTGGCTGTATGCTGCCCTGTTCTGGGTCGGCGTGGCAGCTGTACTCGGGGTTGGGATCCTGCTCCAGCGCCGGCACCGTTTCCTTTCACGGCTTTGGGTACTGCTGTCCGTTGTAGCCGCTATCGGCCTGGTCTGGCTTTTCCCCGAGACGCTGGCCCCCGGCTGCGGAGGCATGCCGCGCGCCTTCGCCCATTGGGAAAATCATTGCACCACCACCTGCACAACCGTCTGCACCTGGTGGGTGCCCTTGTCTAACCCGACCTGCGCGGCTGAGCCGCACATGCCCTGGGACATCGGCTGCTGCTGGGCTTACGGCGATAGCTGCACGACCAGCTGCAACAACGTCTGGGTGGATGACCCGCCCAGCGTGAGCGGGTCCGTCTCCTGCGCCACCCCTGGCAGCGGAGGCTGGTGCCGGGGCGGGGCATCGCTGAACCTAACTACTTCCGACCCCCAGGGTTATCCGACCACAATCAACGGCAGCATGGGGGGAACCGGGTTCTCGTGCTCCGGCTCCTGCTCGCAAGCCCTCCCGCAGGGTGCGGGCTCGGCTTCCTTTTCGGCGGTTGCCTCAGGTGGGGGCAATCTCTCCTCCACTTCCGGGAGCGCCATCTACCAGGTGGACAGCGCGGCTCCTTCCCTGGCCATTGCCATTCCAGCGCCGGATGGGGCAAACGGCTGGTTCACCTCCAGCCCGGTTACCGCAACGGCTTCTGCCACGGATACCACCTCCGGCGTCGCCAGCGTGACCCTCAATGGCGGCGGCACTACCTTTACCGCCTCCCTGGATGGCGCCTATTCCCTGGCTGCCAGTGCGACAGATAACGCCGGGAACACTGCCACCACGAGCGCCATGATCAAGATTGATTCCATTCCTCCAGCCCTCAGTGTCTCGGCTTCCCCCTCAGACGGGGACGGCGGCTGGTATGTCTCCCCGGTCATCGTGAGCGCGATCTCCAGCGATGCCACTTCTGGTGTGTCGCGTGTGCAGGTACGCGTGGACGGCGGAGCCTGGCAGGAGGGCTCAACAGTGACCGTGGATACGGATGGAACGCACACGGTCGAGTTCCAGGCCTGGGACCAAGCCGGCAACCACGCTTCGGCATCGCCCCTGACGGTCCAGGTGGACCGCACCCCGCCCATTGCCGCTGCTGGCCTGACCACCCCGGATGGGCTAAACGGCTGGTACGTCTCGCCCGTGACCATCCAGGCAAACTCGTCCGATACCGTCTCGGGCCTTGCCAGCCAGGGAATCTCCCTGGACGGTTTGTCCTGGGTACCCTCCATACTGATCTCGACCGAAGGCACAACCACCGTTCAGGTGCACGCGCAAGACAATGCCGGCAATACCGCATTGTCATCGCAGACCATCCGGGTGGATACCACCGCACCGTCTGTCAGCCTGCTCCTGCCTGCTGCCGATGGGAATAACGGTTGGTATGTCTCCCCGCTGACCGTTTCAGCGAGCGGCTCTGACGCCACATCCGGCGTTGAGAGCCAACAAGTCTCGTCAGACGGTATTACCTGGTCTGCGGGCCTTACCCTGTCTCAGGACGGGGTTTACACCGTGCAGGGGCGCGTGACCGATAATGCCGGAAACAGCGCCGTTTCATCGGCGACAGTCCACGTGGACACCAATGCGCCATCGGTAAGCGTGCTCCTGCCACTGGCGGACGGGGAGAACGGTTGGTACGTCTCGCCAGTGACCTTCACGGCCAGCGGGTCGGATGCCACCTCAGGCGTTGCCAGCCAACTTGTTTCGCTGGACGGGAATACCTGGTCTGCGTGCCTGACCCTGTTTCAGGACGGGGTCTACACTGTTCAAGGGCGCGTGACCGATAACGCTGGTAACACATCCCCCTCATCGGTAACAGTCCACGTGGATGCAACCGCGCCCTCGGCCAGCATACTCCTTCCCCCGGCGGACGGGGAGAACGGTTGGTATGTCTCGCCGGTGACTATTACGGCCAGCGGGTCGGATGCCACCTCCGGCGTCGGGAGCCAGATGGTCTCGCTGGATGGCAGTACCTGGTCTTCGAGCCTGTTCCTTACCCAAGATGGAATTTACACTGTGCAGGGGCACGTAACCGACAACGCTGGCAACACCACGACCGCATCGCAGACCGTTCAGATCGATCACACCCAGCCGTCTCTCAGCGAACCGGCCCTGACCGGCACGCCCGGACAGGCGGGTTGGTACACCTCGAGCGTGGGGGTATCAGTCGACGCCACGGACCTCACTTCGGGCATGGCGAACCTGCTGTACTCGGTGGACGGCGGATCCTGGCTGCCCGGTCCCTTGGTGCTTACGGATGGCCGGCATACGGTCCAGGTGCAGGCTACCGATCGCGCCGGAAACGTTTCCACCGAATCACAACTGGTGGACGTCGACAGCACACCCCCGCAGTCCGGGTTTATTTCCCCGGCGGAAGGGTCGGTCGCCTTCGCCCATGGCCGCGAATTTGTCATGAGCGGTCAGTCTGCGGATGTTACCTCAGGGCTGGATGAGGCGCTGATCTCGCTCGATGGCGGCTCGACCTGGCAACCACTGGCCGCAAGCCCGGACGGCAGCTGGTCCTACACCTGGGACACCACGACCGTCGCCAACGGGCCGCACGTGGTCCTCGTAAGCGCCGGAGACCTGGCCGGGAACCAGGAACACACCGCCCGCATCACGGTCATCGTCGCCAACCTCGGCCCAGCCGTCTCGATCACAGAGTTATTCTGGATTTACCAGCAGGCTGAAGTTGGGTTCTCGGCAGGCATCCTGCCAATTACTGGAGCACGTATCGTGGTCTCGGACGGCGGCGAACACAGCCGGACCTTCAGTTACTCAGCCTCCTCCCTGCCTTCCAGCTTCCATTGGGATGGTGTCTGGAACGATGGCTCGCAAGCCGGACCGGGCAGCTACCAGGTGGAAGTCTCGGCTTGGGATATGTTTGGGAACGATGCACATGCTGTGGGAACCGTCCAGATCCCGTACCCTAGGCCGACCCCGACGGTTATATCATCCCCGCAGGGGACCCCGACACTGACGCCTATGCCGACTGCCACGCCCACCACACCTCCAGCGGCTACTCCCAGCCGCCCGCCAGCCACCCCCGTCCCGCCTGCACCGGTGCTGGCGGAAACCCCGAAGCCCGAGACCCCCGTCCAGCGCCCTCCGCTGCTCTGGCCGCTCGCCGGCTTCGTAGCTCTCCTGGCTGCGCTTGCTACTGCCAGTCTGTCTGATTCCCGCCCGCACGCTTTGGATGCGCTGGGCAAGGTCCTGGAGGATCTCAATCTCCCGGGCGAACACCCCTAATCCTGATTAGAGAAAGGAAACACCATGTCCGATTTTGTCTCTCTGTTCCTGGTCATTGCCGCCGTGCTCTTCTTTGGCGCACTGATCTCGCTTGGCAACGAACGCCAGCGCCTGGCCATCGACGCCCTGCGCGAGCGGGCAACCCGTTGGGCCGAACAAGACCTGCGCTTGAAACGAGCCCACGCTATGCGCGAGGTACGCGTCCCCGACGCCCGCCAGTGGCTGGAAGGAGTTACCTCCCGCTTGCTCGGCGTCCCGCCCCGCCTGCTCAGTCTGTCTCCCTGGGCCCAGAATGGTCTGAAGGCCATCGTCTCCCCCTGCCAAGATGGCCGCACGCTGGTCCTGACGCCCACCCTGCCGGCCCAGTTCGTGAAGGCCATCCAGGTGCGCGGCAGCCGCCGCCTGCAGAAGGCGGAGGTCGGGCTGCTCGGTGACCACCCAAAGCGCGTACCCGTTCACGAGATGAACATCGTCACCTGCGGGCCGTTCTTCGACCTGGAAGCCAAACTTGCCTGGCATGCCGTCACCGGCGGCCCGCTAGACGCCGAACGACTGTACCTGTTCGAGGTCCTGCCGGTACATCCCCGCACTCTGGGGGTAGCCGGAGGCAAGTAACGAGACCGGTATGTGCCAGCCTGTGGATTTCTTCACCCGGCGCGGCGTCTCCGTGCGGAGCGTCCCCGAGCACGTGCTGGAAAAAGCCCGCTCGATCATCTGCCGGCTCGAAAAAGGCATTCCCTACTGGCAGATGCGCGGCAAGCGTTTGCACCGAGACCGGTCTGTGATCTCGATCCCGGTTGGCCAGCACTACCGGCTGCTGGCGGTGGATAAGGACGGGCGAGTCTCGCCGCGGGAACTGCTCTCGCACGCTGGTTATAACAACCGTTCACGTCATTTTTGAAAGGAGGAACAATGTCCAAGAAAAAGTCTATGAAGCCCATTGCTTTCTTTAGCAAGTTTGAGAAGGGTCAGGGGTCTGCGGAGTTCGGCACCATCCTGGCCGGCCTGATCGTCGCCGTGCTGATCGTGATCGCCATCTTCCGCGATTCCCTGATCTCTCTCTTCCAGCGCATCGCCAGCCTGATGGGTGGTGGGTAGCGCATCGAAGCCGGCGGTCTTCGAGGCCGCCGGCTCACTCCTGCAAGGAGGTTGCAGCATGTTCAAGAAAAAAGAACGCGGGCAGCCGGGCGGCTCCGTGCCGCCCGTGCGCCATCCCGCTTGCATGAAGCAAGCGGGGCAGAGCGCCGTGGAATTCGCCCTGGTCGTGACCATGGCCATCATTATGTTCTTGGGGATGATGCAGTTCGGTATGTACCTGTATGGGCTGTCCATCGTGGAGAACGCCGCCCGCCACGCGGCGCGCATGGGATCCGTCTCCCAGTCCTGCCCATCTTGCGAGGCGGTTTCGGCTGCCAATGCTGCTCTCGCCGGGCAGCCGGTCATCCGGAACGAGGCTGTCAGTGTGCTTGCCCCAGGCGGTGTGGTGGGTTCGACCGTGCGCATCCGCATCACTGCGCATATTCCTTTGGTTGTGCCAGGTGGGGAAGCTTTCGGCCTGGGGCCACTAACTACCGTATCGGCGGAGGCAACATTCCGTCAGGAAGGCTGGAAGCCATGAAACGACAACGAGGGCAGACGACAGTCTTCTTCGCCCTTATCCTGACCGGCTTGCTGTTGTTGACAGCCGTAGGGATCGAGATCGGGCGGATTGTGTATGCGCGCGGAGAGGTGGGGAAAGCAGCAGATGCAGCGGCGCTAGCGGCGGTATCAAGAATCAATGTGGCTTTGTACCGGGAGACGGGTGAAATCGAATTCCTGCCGGATGTATACGCCACTGCACAGAGCTACGCTTCGATGAATTCGGCGTTTCTCAGGAGCCGGCATATTGGCGTGGCGGTAACGGGGATCAGCGTGGATGCTGCGACACAGGTGGTGTCGGTATCTGTGTCCGCAGATTTATCTTCTTTGATCCCTGGTATATTGCCGTTCGAAGGGGTCTATCAGGTTACGGGGACGGCGGAGGCGAGGATTGACGGGAGGTGATGTCTTTTGAGAGGGGAAGGGCTGAAACCCGGGGCTAAAAATCCATTAACCCATTTTGTCAATTATTGATTTCAGACCAAAGGAAGGTATCGGACCTGAAAACAAATCTTGAAAATAAATGGTTAACTACTAAATATGTAAACCGATTTGTTTATATTGTTTTGCCAATACCATATGATATGGGGTTTTATATTTGCACGGGCGAATTATATTCAATCGGTTGATATCGGGTCACTGGTCAAGAAAGCACTCGAAAGAGGCTTTCTGTCACTATAGCATCCTTGGATATTTATCATCAAGTGCCATCTATTGAGTTCTTGGCGAAATCCAAATCATCAGCATCTCTAGAAAGATATTGTGTATAGGCCTTAAGTAGTCGATCGGCTCCGGGTCGTCGATACCGACCTGCGCGTTGCAGCCTAAAATCGTATACTCCTTTCGAATAAACTTTGGGAGCTATTGCCGTCTGCCAAATCAAATCCTTAGTTTCTTGTTTTTTTATGCGACATACGTGCTTTTGGAGTTTGTCCATTTGTGCAGAGTCTACTTTGTATTGATTGATAAGGCTTTCAAGATGGCTCTTCCAGCCAGCTGTGCATATGGTAGGAATTATAGGAATATTCTTAATATCTAAGCGGCACTTTCCATCAGGATCCAGCACCGATAAATCCAACACACTAACATCAATTAGCTCAGCTTCTGAGAATACGATCTCAGCAATATCGTTAGACTCTGGATAGTAATAATCTATCGATGCGTGAGTTTTCCAATGATTTACTTTCTTTTTGGGGAAATCATCGAGAGTCATTCTGTGAAGAGGCACTAATGGAACTACCAAATGCTCATTGGCTCGTTTTCCTGCTAGTTCTCCGAAACTTCGAACCATTAAGTCACAGGGCTGCCCAAGTAAAACGTAAGTCGTATTTTCCGTAGGTATTTCAAATATGTCACCTACATCTAGAGGGGTATGTTTCACAAGCGAAGCTGCTTCAAATAGTTCTTTATTTCGTAACGGTCTTATTTGGGGATAGGTGCGGTTAATTCTAGGGTCAATTACAACAGAACTGATTGGCCGTGATGCACTTACTAGGGCACTTAACGTGGTTGAAGTTTGCGGATCCAAAATCGCCCCTCGTATTTCATCACGATGAAATATCTGAAAAAGGCGTACTAAGGTTTCCATCTCCCATACGCCTTCTTCCAATGACATTTGGAAGACCATGTGATCAAAGTCATAGACATCAACATTCATCACACATACTGCTGCTTTATCAGTACTGCGATTAATAATCTGAACTGCCTCTTGTTTCCACTTTTCGCAATAAAGGTTCAGCATAGCCTTTTTTATCCCGTCAGCAAAGAGGAGGGGCGATTTGTCATCAGCTAGTCGTATCTTTGCTAAAGGTAAGAACTGGTATAAAGCGATTTCATTTTCCTTGGCCAAGCTGCGCCAGGCTTCTATTTCGTTTTCAATGGATGAAATAGTATGGGTAAGAAGGCAGCAGATAACCACTTCTTGCAGGCCTAGAGAAATTATCTCCTTAATTAATCCCATACCACTTTTGGGTCCTGCGCCCTGAAATCCTTTTGCTTCGCTCAGATCTTGATCAAACATGCAAAGAATTTTTGATTGAGGTGATGCCGCGCTTAGTATCTGTTCTTTTTGCTCGATCCACTCAGACGGAGATAACGCTCTTGGAGTGATCCTTCGGGGAAAATAATCAGAGATTTTATTGGCCACCTGGAAATCTTGGGAAAACCGAGTGCCAAGTATTGTAGAAATTCTTGCAGCAGTCTCCTTTTGTTGGTCTGAAGACAATCCTCCCCAAGAGTCCCTTACTTGGCGAGTCCAAATATCAGGAGTTGCATAGAGAGAAATTCCTGGAAGTACGGCTCCAAGCTCAGCATAATTATTTTCTTTTATATTGTGTAGCCAACCAATGATTACCTCAACATCAAAACGAGCCTCGAAATAATCATCAACATAGATGATTTGGGTAATGCTTTGATGGCCAACTAATAACTGAATAGCCTGTTTGGTTAATTGAATATCATTAACGTCTATCATATAATACCCCTGTCAAATCAATCTGGAATATATATCGGCGATTAAAATGATTACGATCTTGTAGCAGCGAGATGCTACAACCGCTCGAATCCAATAATTCTCGAGCGATAAATAATCCTAAACCTCTCCCTATATTTTTAGGCTTGGTTGTGACAAAAGGTTGAAACAGGGAATTTTCAATAGACATATCTATGCCAAATCCATTGTCAAAAATTGATAAGAAAGGATGCTCTGATCGAATAGTAATCAGGGGGGTGTCTATCTCCTTCCGCCGGACAGCTTCTTTCAGCCAATATTCCGAATTCAATATCAAATTATCGATGATCTGTGTGAATTTCCCTTTATTCATCCTGATTACAAAGTTGTCAAAAGGCTTCTCAAGGGAAATCTTTAAACCGGACCCTTTGAAGCGCCCCCTATAGAATTCAAGTACATCATCGAAAAAGTCTTGAAGGTTTATTTCATCCTTAGTTTCTCTTACATATCGTAGCGAAGGTGCTAGATGGCTTAGTTGTTTACGGAGAGCAGATATCGCACTATGTACGTACTCGGTGTATGTCACAATGTCATTGTTTGTGTATTTCTTGGCCTTAATGATTTCGGTTAGTGATTTGGTTTTGTCTGCCAGTTTATCTGCTACCGTGTGGATTTCATGGGACAAAGCTTCTGCTGTCAAACCTAACCCTGCTAATTCGGAGAATTGCGTGAGTTGGTCTTTAAGTATTCCCATCTCTGCTTCAAGTGCGAAAGCCTTTGTTTCAAGGTTTTTAAGTCTACTAAGCAAGTTGCGCAATTCATGAACTATGCTTCTAGCTTCTGTAAGCTTTTCGCCCGCATCTGATAGGATAGGCGATAATTTACGCTCCTCTTGAGAAGCCAGGAGAGGGGTTTGTTGGACTCGACTTACAATTTCTCGAACAGAATCTGTGACTTTATCTAAGCCCTTGTCAAGTTTAATTACTTGATCTTCAATAGTTTGGGCTGATGACGATGTTTGGCGAATTTCTTCGAAAACATTATCTGAAAACGCAATCCCAGATTGTTGCTTACCGGATTGTTGGTTACCGTACTGTTTCTTATACTCATTGTAGCTACGCCTTAGATTATTGAAAAACACATCCAAAACATCAACAAACTTACCCATGATAAGGAGAAAATTGCGTGAATATGGGCTATCAACAAATCCTTCACGATCAGTTTTCTCCTGAAGTTGGCTATTTTCTCTGGCAGTTAAAGCCACATATCCAATTACGTTTCTTGGGCGTAAGCCATAAAAAGAACGACCCGAAGTTTGTCCGCCACCCAGATTCAACCAATCATAACCTTCGAAACCATAAGGACGAATTCCAAAGCCGTCCCGATAAATTCTCACACCTACATGCTGGCTCACGAAATCCTTATAATCGGCCATTTTGCTGTAGACATCTTCTAGAGGTTCTAGATTAACTCCTCGGAAAAAGAACTCGTCGATTTCGCCATGGAATTTTCCGGGATTGGCAAAGACATTGTTCTTGTCCAGTATCCATCCCCCAAAAGAATTAAATCCTAAGGTATATTCATAAGATATAAACCAGCCATCAGTACCAACATATTTGACACCTGGTATTGAAAATCTATTGTTATGGTCTGTCAAAAAGTTGAAAAAGGCTTGGCCATGATCTTTTCCCAAAAGACGGTTGTAGATATCTTCCTTTTCTTCTCCCAATCCTTTGAGCCTAGGCAGCTTAATTTTTCCTGTAAGTTTTAACTTGCGCTCCCCATCTACATCAAAAGAAAACTCAAATCGGGAAAGTGATACATCTCTGAGTGCAGAGGAAATTGTCTGGAGGTCAAACCGGACTCCATTTATTGTTAAGTAAACATTGAATGGACGTACCTCTTCAAACGGGAAAATCAGTTGGGAAAGTTGACCTAATAGCTTTTGTTGAGATATATCTCCCAACCATACGCCAGGTTCTCTCAGATTTGTGATAACCAATCGGGTTCCATGTTGTGGCTTGTTTAATAATTCCGAGTTGAAGTGAACAGGAACAGCAGTTAGGCTCTTTTCTTCCGAAAAATCACTCCAATCAAATGCCACATGATAACAACGGTTCCGCTCTTCCTTGTTAGCAAGTTTAGGATCCTTTGTTGTGAACATTTCTAGACGGTTTCCCAACCTTTGAGTGCTTAACCTACCCAATCCTTTTTCCCCCAAAGGAGTACGTTTCTTTATGGGTGTTAGAATCCCGTCTCTTCTCATATTCCGTTTTGTTGAAAACGAAATCGTGAGCCATCCTTTTTCGATTTCAGTTGATTCCATCCCTATACCATCATCCTCAATTGAAATATAACCTGGTTGGGAAGGATTTCCATTCGATTCAGAAAAGAATAGATTTTCGGACGGCTGGCTACCTGTGTCCACCACTATATTGGTATAGCTAGCATCAGCATCATAGGCATTCTTGACCAATTCAATTAGAGCAGTGACTTCGTCGGACACCAATTCTTCGCCGAGTTGTCTGACCACTGCTGCACTAATATCAAAATGTGGTTTATTGCTCATTGGATACCATCCTGTTGGGGCAATTTCTTAAAAACCAATATTTTTTCGGTGCGCATTGTTTG
>Ga0209777_10002137_pt1 | contig 26732 bp, 35 predicted proteins | sample FrelakmetHBP12HB_FD_187147 | JGI IMG/M metagenome (GOLD analysis project Ga0209777, IMG submission 187147) | Freshwater lake sediment microbial communities from the University of Notre Dame, USA, for methane emissions studies -HBP12 HB (SPAdes)... | ecosystem: Environmental > Aquatic >...
TGGGAGCCTCTTCTATCATTATCCCCAACAAAAAGCTCCGTCAGAATTTTACGAATACAAGGGGAGGTATTTTACCCAACCCCAATATTTTCGGATATACCGCTTTAGAAGCCGCCTATCGTTATGGTGACGAATGGTTGGCACAAGTTCTAGATTATTTGCAGGCAAACCTCGATTTCATGACAGCCTACTTTGTGACAAAAATACCGTCGATCAAAGTAATCAAACCTCAAGGGACCTATCTGGTATGGTTGGATTGCCGCAAATTACATCTGGATAATCAGGCTATGCGCAAATTTTTCCGGGATAAAGCCAAAATCGGGTTCGATGACGGATTTGTATTTGGCATTGGCGGAGATGGTTTCCAGAGAATTAATATTGCCTGCCCCAGACCTCTTCTTAAGGAAGCTCTGAACAGGATAGAAAAAGCCGTCAAACGCCTCGGGCATTAGCCTATTCGACCTGTAGTTTTCGATATGCCTGATTTCCGCGCTTGCCTGGCAGGTATTTACCGGGACATTAAGACCTAACTGGGTTATCTTTGTAAGATGAACTGACTAGGTGTAAAACAACTTCCTTCGTGTCATTAAATAACTTCCGGCATTGGGGGTAAATAGTTTTTCGCTAATCTCATTGCCCACTTTGTCATTATCGGTCATACCACTTGGCTTGAGTTTGGTACAAGCGGGCACATTCTTTATTGTTTTCAATAAGCTCGCGGTGCGAACCTCCAGGAACATGAAGGAAATAATGCGAGGGGCTGGAGAAATCCAGCCCCTCGCATTATTTCGTGTTTCTGTGACGGTTTAGCGGGATTTTACTTTGCGGTAACAATCGCTGCAATAAACCGGTCTGTCGCCACGGGGTTCAAACGGGACTTCCGTCTGCTTGCCACACTGGGAACAGGTCACAGGATACATGGTTGCCCGGCGAGCGCTGAAAGTGCTGGTGGTTCCACCACGTTCTGCCCTCTTTGCCTGACGGCATGACGGACAACGCTTGGGTTCATTCACGTAACCACGAGTCTGGAATAATTCCTGCTCGTCGGCGCTGAAAGTAAAGCTAGCTCCACAATCGGCACAAGTTAGGGTTTTGTCTTGAAAAGCCATGGATGACCTCCTCTTATGATATTTTAGTTGGAGTCTCGGTCATCCGGCACTTGATAAATCAGACGATTTAAAGAAGTCTGCTGGTAACCTACACTGAACTAATAACTTATATTAGCATATCCACACCGGTACTGCAAATCGCACGATTGACGGCATTCAAACACATCGTTTACTATGAACAAAACGGAGCAAGCCGATGTCACATAAATTGAATTTTTTTGATCTGGACGGCACCCTGACCGACCGCCTGCAGTACGCTTTACAAAGGTTAGGGCAGGTTTGTCCGGATAAAATTGAACTCACCAAATATATTGGCCGGCCATTACGTTCAACCTTTGAACATCTATTGCACACGAAAGATAAGAACCGAATCGAGCAAGCTGTGTGGCTCTTTCGGGAAAGATTTTCTTCGATTGGTTTATTCGAAAATAGTCTTTACGAGGGCATCCCGAAACTACTATTTTCTTGACAGGCAAACTCCTATCTTCTTTATGTTGTCAGTTCAAAACCGTACATCTACGTCGAGAAAATAGTTACTCATTTCGGGCTCAATAATAACTTCACAAGGGTGTTTGGTCCGGAACTGGACGGACGGCACGACAACAAGAGGGATTTGTTAGGCTTGGTTTTGAAGGAGTTGAACGCTGAACCATCAAGGTCGGTCATGGTCGGTGACCGAGAAGAAGATATCGCTGCCGGGAAAGCTAACCTGTGTAGTACTATTGGCGTAACTTACGGGTATGGCAGTCAGGAGGAAATTGTAGCAGCTTCCCCCGATTTTATCTGCCATCACCCAGCAGAGATTTTGGATCTGGGGAACAGGTTAGATTCTTGATATCTAGAAACATGGAATACGGAATCTATTTTCGACTGAACGATGGCTGACGCTTCATCTGAGGCGGACGCCTAAAATTTGATCGTCTGGTATTTAGCCTGTCAGGAGCCGGAGGGGCAACGGCTTTGCGCGCCGGTTCAAATCCAGGTACGATTTTTCTTTCCAACTTATCTTTAAGCACTTTTTCCAAATCCCGCACAATATCACGGTTCTCGCTGGTAATGAAAGAAAATGCTTCTCCCGTCTGTTCGACACGCCCCGTTCGCCCGATGCGGTGGATATAATCTTCCACTGTTTCCGGCATATCGTAATTGATGACATGAGTGATGCTCAACACATCGATACCGCGAGCGGCGATATCGGTCGCGACCAATATTTTATATCTACCTTCACGGAAACCGTCCAATGCCCGCTGTCGTTTACTCTGGACCAAATTCCCCTGCAGAGAGGTAACGCTATACCCCTTTTCGGCTACCTGATCTGCCAGTCTTTCGGCGCGGTACTTGGTACGGGTGAAGACAAGTACTGAATCGGTGGTAGTTTCTTTTAAGAGTTCCAACAATAAAGATGTTTTACGGTTTTGCTCTACCGGAAACATAACATGTTTTACGGAAACTGCCGGCGCCGAGTTGCCGATCTGGAAGGTCACCGGATTGTGTAATATTTCCTGCACCAGTTTACGAATGTCCGGCGGCATGGTCGCCGAGAATAATAAGGTCTGCTTGGGATTTAACAGACATTCCAGCACACTGCGTATGGAAGGCTGGAAACCCATATCGAACATGCGGTCTGTTTCATCGATCACAAGTACTTCGATATTCGAAGGGTTAAGCGTCCCTCTCCAGAGGTGGTCTAGAAGACGCCCCGGGCAGGCGATAACGATTTCCGCGCCTTCACGGATCTTTCTTACCTGGGCATCCATGCCCACACCACCATAAACAGCCACGGCACGCAACCGGGTCGCTTTACCCAGTTGGCAGAATACTTCATAGGTTTGTTCGGCTAATTCACGGGTGGGGGAGATAACCAGTGCACGGACAGTACCGCGGGGACCCTTCATCAGACGCTGTAAGATGGGTAAAGCAAAGGCGGCGGTCTTACCTGTGCCCGTTTGGGCTAACCCGATAACATCCCGCCCTTCTAAGACGGCAGGAATGCACTGTACCTGGATAGGAGTGGGGGTTACATAACCGAGTGACCGTATTCCGGCCATAATGCTCGGATGCAAATTAAAAGAATCGAAACCCATATTTACTCCTTGATTATTCACGTGAATCGGTGGTTGACTTGAATTCAAATTGTGTAGCAACTAAAAAGACTCTCTTTGGGGGTTTGAAAGACCGGCTGGGGATTGTAATAAAACTTGAATATTTTTATCCTGAAACAGCACCGGACGGACTTTCCCCTCGTATTTATTAGTTAGAGTTGGGGTCATCCAATACCTAGATAAATCTGTGTCGATTCAAACAAGCAATTATAGACCTGAACTTAAACTACATCTATTATACAATATGTCAAGACAGACTACAATTAATAGGCTCGTTGGCATACTTATCTTTGATGCTCGCAATAGTATTCAATCGCCTTGGTAAAGAATCCCGGCATATTTTTATGGTACTTCCGATAGAATTTGGCAAAGCGCGCATCCTCGCTGTAAGCCCGACCCAAACCCAATACCGCTTCATCTGAATAATGGTGGAAATTTTCCAACCACTTACGCCATTTGCTTACCTGTGCCTGCACTTCGGGACTATCGTAACCCTTGGCCATATTGACGGCAATAGCCTGAAAAATCGTATCGCCTGCCGCCTGTAAAACCGCAAACTTTTCTTTTCCCATCGACAATACGCTCTTCTCACTGTCTTCCAAGGTTTTTTCACCCCAGCGTTGCTTCACCTCCCGCCGGTATTCTTCAATCTGTTCTTCACTGAATCCCTGATAATATTCTTTTATGTCCATGGTGATTTCTCCTTTCATTTTCCTGATCGTTTTGTCGACTGTGCCAATGAGTTCCCGTATTCTCTCAGCCTTTTTCTGCAGCATAATTCGGTGGTATTTAAGCGCTTGTCGCACGTCAAATTCCGGCTTGGCAATTATTTCTTTGATCTCCTCGAGGCTGAATCCCAATTCCCGAAAGAACAGCACCTGCTGCAGAATAATAGTCGAATCCTCACCGTAATGGCGATACCTGTTAGCCGTACGCGATTCCGGTTTAAGCAACCCCACCTCATCGTAATAATGTAGGGTGCGGACACTTACCCCGGTAAGGTCAGCCAGTTTCTTAACCGTGTAACTCATCGTCTACTATCATAAACTATGACGTAACGTTAGAGTCAAGCAGGTAAAATAATATTGGTGTGGTATCTGTTTAAGGCCAAACTCACTCCGAGGGAGGTTTGTTATTCGCACGGGGAGGAAGCTTCATACCCAATCGATAGTGTTTGCCGGTCGCCCGTCGTTTCCATGTGACTACGACACTCTGGTTCAATGGATGAACCAACTTAATAGCTCCGGGACGGTTGCATTCCTGCACGCAGCAACCGCAGTGCCAACATTCGTCAGCGTATAAAACTAAGGGGGGTTGCCCTTTTTCCGGATTCGGCATTAACACATCCGTCCGGCATATTTGGACACACCGGTTGCACCCGTTACAAATCGAGGCGTTATATTCGATCGGATTATTCGGGGTGGGCGGATTGGGTGTCATATATACTTTTTGCGTCATTTCTGCCTCCGAGATTTTTCCAACCCGCAATGAATCCGGTAATTTTCCTCATAATTTGGAGCATAAGGTGGCAGGAGATGATAATTCAGAGGTAAATCGTTAGTTTCAATGCGATTATCGGATTGCATGATGGATATATTCTTTTGCCAGTCAATAGGATCAATTTCAGGATAATCCAAACGGTTCAGTCCGAGATAATTGCTCGATGCTTTTCTGGCTAAAGAAGCCTGCAATGCAATTTCTCCCACGGTCATTATTGTTTGGCATTCCAGAGAACGGCCCAATTCATGGGGATTAGCCGCGTGTAATTGCATTGCTTCCGATTCACGCAAATCATGCAGCAAATGAATGCCGGCTTTGAGTGTACCTTCGCTGCGGTATTCGCCGCAATAATCCTGCATGACCCGGCAAATTCCGGCGTTCAATTCTTTCCACCCGATGTTGTGTTCGTTTTGTTTTAACGGTGCATAGACGCGGGCCTTGTCAGCCTCAATCTGTTTATTATCGAGCTGACCCTCGGCAGCCGTTTTAGCGGCAGCGGCTGCTTGCCGGCCGGCATATCTTCCGCTGGCAGCAGCGCTAGAATGGGCGCCGCTTCCGAAAATAGCCCCTCCGGCAGCATATAGCCCGTCAAGACTGGTTTTCAGATCCCAATCTACAATTAACCCACCACTACCCCAGAGACGCCATTGCGGCACGTCCATACCCGCCCAATAATTAGTTGACTCATAACCTTTCGGCGGCATAACCGGGGCTTGCAGCATATCCTTATCCGGGTCGAACCCGGCTTTTGTCAGAGCGTCATAGACCGCAATGCGGGTTTTACCTTCGTTACCCACCATGAGCCCGAAAATAGCACGCCGTTCCTGCTCCGGCAAACGGGTCAGATCGGCATATAGCGGCAAAACGAATTCGCCCTTGCGAATCCTTTCCGGCAAATCGGGTGCCAGGTCCATTATCTGGTTAGTGCGATCCGAGGGGATTCGTTCACCCAGACCCAATATTAATTTTTGTCCGCGCGACGGTTGGAACCTTTCACTTATGGTTTTTAGTAGTTTACCGTCGCGATCGAACCAGGGGACTTCTTTGCCTCTGGCATCTACGATCGGGCAACCGTACCAGGTATTATGGGTGTTCCCCATCATATAACCGATATAACCAAAAGCCCCGCTATCTCCATATGATGACTCCATCTTGGTAAATGCCGCCCCGGCGTTCCAGGCAATCGCGCATCCATCGCCTACATTATTAAAATCACGGAAGGTACTGCGTAATTCGGTAGAAAATGTCCAGATACGCCCCGGTAAACCGGTGGCAATAATGACCGCTTTCGCCTGAATGATATAATATTCTCCGGTCCTTACATTAAGGCCGGTCGCTCCTATGACTCTCGCACCTTGTTTGTTTTTTACCGTTAATAGAGAGGTGACCGAAACCCGGTCGTAAATATCGATATCCAGCCGTCGCATTTCGCGGTAGAGCAGGGGTTTCACATTGTGCCCGAAGACCCGTATCGTCGTCCTGGTTTTATAATCATAAGCGAAGAGCAATTTGGTTGTTTCATCCCTGAAATCTGCACCCTTAAATTCGTCTTTAACATCTCGAATCTGTATGCCCATCTTTCCGCAATCTAGCAACGCATCCCAGCTTTCGCTCGTAGAGATGTACCGCAGCGGGCCGCAATCGTATCCGCTATTACTCTTCATGGCGACTTCGGTGTATTCTTCCGGGGTAACCTTAGAACACGGATTCGTGCAGGCCGCAATCCAATGGTCGACCCCGGAGCCACCGGAGCCGCTCCATTTCACAGCGCCTTTTTCTACCACCATCACTTTCACACCCTGGCGCCGGGCATTTATCGCAGCGTGGCAACCGGCAATACCACCGCCCAGTACCAGTACATCGGTTTTGATTCTATGTTCATTACCATAACGCACCGGGTACGGCCATTCCGGTATTGACCCATCTCTCTGTACGTATTCTTGCCAGGCTACCATAACATACCCCTTTTTGTAGTAAAAGATCTTAGATATTAATGGATATTGAGTCCAGTATAGCAAGCGGCATTGAAGGGAGCAAATAACCCAAAACGATCAGTAACTATTTAAAAATAACATGACAGCTGGTTGGCGGAGATTCATTTCGATGGGGAAAAAGTATTTGATATTTATTTTTGCAACAGGTAAGGAACGAGAACCACCGCCACATTCGGATGTTTCTTGAATGCCTGGGTCAATTGGTCGGCAGTGCGGTTGTGCAGGAATTTCTCCCACCAGTGAGCCGTGATGAATTCCGGTAGAACGATCGTAACAAAGGCATCCGGGTGTTGCCTGTGCAGCGCATCCACGTATGTTAATAACGGACGTGTAAAGGCCCGTAAAGGCGATTCCACCACAACTAATTTCATATCGGGGGCGTAAGTCTGCATCTTCTGCTGGATTTTTTCGATACGCGTAGTATCAATCGCGATATGTAAAACAATGATTTCCTTACTGATGGTACGGGCAAAGGATATCGCCCTCAATGACGCGTAATTAACATCGTCGATAGGCACGAGCACAAACTGGTTGATAGTCGGTGGCGGAATATGTGTCGCAACAATATGCAATTGCTCGGCAACCCGTTCGTAATGATGGTGGATCAGGTAGAAAAATGGGATTATTAACGGGATCAGTATGATGATAATCCACGCCCCGAAGGCGAATTTGGTGATCACTACGATAATCAATATGCCCGTTGTTAAAACCGCCCCCACCGCATTAATGGCAAAACTTGTTTTCCATCCCTTACCCCGGGTTTTCCACCAATGGACCACCATACCGGTATTGGACATACTGAAGGCCAGGAATACACCGACTGCGTAAAGATGGATCAGGCTATCCACTTTCCCTCTGAATATTACGAGCAATAGAGCCGACACCCCGCCTAACAACAGGATACCGGTGGAAAAAGCCAGCCGATCGCCGCGGTGTTGAAAATTGTGCGGCATAAAATTATCCCTAGAGAGTATCGAGGCTAAACGGGGAAAATCAGCAAAAGCGGTATTCGCCGCGATAACCAAAATACCCATGGTCGCAATCTGGAAAATATAAAAAGCTGCATTTTTCCCGAAGACCGTCAGAGCTACCTGAGAAATAATTGTCTGGTTGCCCGGGACCAGCCCCATCCGCGTGGATAAAAATGTCACGCCGACAAAAAATACCGCTAATAGGGTAGCCATAATAGTTAGCGTCGTGGCGGCATTTTTAGATTCCGGCCGTTTAAACACAGGTACCCCATTTGAAATGGCTTCTGTGCCGCTCATAGCTACCGCTCCGGCTGAGAAAGCGCGTAACACCAGCCACAAGGTCAAAGGCTGCATCACCGGTAAAATCGGGGGAGCCTCTACCGGCACCAGTGTGTTCGTGAAATACTTGAATAAACCTATGGTCAGCATCACGACAAATCCGACGATGAACAAATAGGTGGGGACGGCAAAAATCGAACCGGATTCGCGCACCCCGCGTAAATTGCCTATTGTAATCAGCCCGATGAAGATCAGGCTTAAAATCACATTAGGATTCAAAAAACCCGGTAATGAACTCGTAAACGCCGTAACCTGACTCTCGTAACCGTAGGCAATGAGCGCCGATGTAATTGCCGCCGAACCGGCCGCGATTGATACGGCAACGGTCATAATATAATCGATAAGCAATGCGGAGGCAGCCACCAACCCGGCCATCTGTCCCAGGTTTTGGCGGCTGACATTATACGAACCTCCACCCTGCGGATAGGCATGAACTGTCTGCCGGTAGGAAAAGGATACTATCGAAAGCAAGACCGCGATTGCCAGGGCTGTATAGAGTGAAATATTCAGCGCTCCGTTGCCGGCCACCACCAGTACCACCAGGGATGCTTCCGTCGCATAGGCACAGGAGGAGATAGCATCTGAGCCAAAGACTGCCAGGGCTTTGAGCTTACTCAAACGCTCGTTTATTTCTTCCTTTGAAAAAAGCGGTGTGCCGATAAAAGTCGCCTTTATGTTTTGAATGGCTCGTCCCAACCGGCTGGCAGAGGCGCTGGATCCGGGAGTAGAAACTAACCTTGTGCCGATATTTTGGAAAAGGTGCCGGTAAGGATGACGAATTCTTACGTAATCGTCCCCCAGCCGTTTTCCTCTTTTGGGTTCATTCACCGTCAGTTCGGGATTTACTTTTTGTCCTTGCGAACTGGCAGGACCCTGTTCATCTGCCGGTTTATGTTCCCGTTCGTTTAAATCTTTATCGTCTTCTTGCATAGCTTTGGGTCTAAAATACCCTTGTTTATATTATCATTTACAGAAAGACAATGCACCATCTTGAACAACTCGATATTCAAATTACGCGACTATGGTGTTAAGTCATAAGCATATTAGGTTTGTGAAGGTCGATTTTGGTAGACCGTGGTTAGCCATCCCTGGAGAGATGATATCTTCGATATACGGATCGATGATAATGGGCACCAGTGGTCGTATTGCAACGACAATAGAGAACGCTAGCCCTCTAGCTTTAATAATGTTTCCACAAACGACGTTAAGGCCTACCATATTCTCCTACTATTGACAAATTAGAATGCGTTATGGTAAATTGATTCCTACAATGTTGATTAATATGACAAATTTCAAGAGGATTTTTGAAACCGGTTTAGCCGTTAATGCTAAATTGGCCGGGGAGTTCTGTCGCATCTGATATTTTTGGAGATATTTTAACAAAATTTAGGATTGCTAGAGCCCTCTCCAAAACGGAAGAGGGCTCTTTTATTTCTAGGTGATTTTCAAAAAATTGGAGGATATTTATGGATGAAATCAGTGATATACAGGCATACTATGACGGCGCCTGGGATAACGAAGATAACCGGCTAAATCGGCATCAGCTTGAACACGATATTACCTGGCTATACCTGGAAAAATATCTGCCGCTGGAAGGATCTTATCTGCTGGAAATTGGGGCAGCTACCGGGAGATATACTTTAGAGCTGGCACGGCGTGGTTATAAAGTGCTGGCAGTTGACCTTTCACCGCAATTAGTTAATAGAGCAAGAGATCGAGCTATTGAAGCCGGGCTTGGAGATCGAATCGAGTTCCGGGTAGGTGATGCACGGATTCTTAAAGGTATCGACAAATCCGTCTTTGATGGCGCTCTGGTGATGGGGCCGTTTTATCACCTGATCGAGCGCGAAGATCGGGTAATGGCACTAGAACGTGTATTTGAGTCCCTAATCTCTGGAGGAATTGTGTTTACTTCCTGGATCAGCCGCTTCGGTATTTTCAATGACTTGATCAAGAATCTACCGGGATGGATCGAGAACACTGAGGAAGTAAATCCGTTGTTAGAACGGGGTTGCGACCCGGAAAGGCACCGTGATGATGTAAAGGGTAACTTTCGATGGTATTTTGCCTTAGCTGAAGAAATCAACCCGATACATCAAGAAACCGGCTTCCACACTCTCGCCCTGGCTGCCAGCGAACCGTGTATCTCTGCTGACGATGCCAGTTACAATATGCTCCAAGGACAACACCGGGAGTTATGGCTGGATCTGTTGTTCCGGCTCAGCTCCGAGCCAAGCATGGTAGCTTCATCCAGGCACCTGCTTTATTGCGGGAAAAAACCTGAAAAATCTGATGATCAAATGTAATTAAATTCTTTACAAGGTTTAAAAAGGATGATGAGTGAATGTGTAAGTTTAAATATTTTGGTGGAGCTAGGGAGACAATATCTAGAACCGAAAATGTCTCTTGCTTGGAGTTATCGGGCGGTAAAGGCAGCGTATAATAAATCGTGACCTCATTATCGCCAACCTCAATTTTCTCAATGAAGGACCGCAAGAAAGCTTTTCGCTCGAATAATCCTCTTTCATCCAAGAAGCGGCGCAAATCAACTACGTAAGAAAGCACTTTCTGCGGATCAATGTAAGATCCTCCCGAAGCGCCACTCACTAGATCCGCTTTAGCCGTCCTCATCTGATCTAGTTTATCCTGAACTTCGGCTATTCTCTGAGCCATTCTACCAGGTGAAATAGTCTTTGTTTCAACGAAATCATAGAGCCGCTCCAACCTACCTTCCCATTGCTCTATTTCTTTTACGATGACTTCTTTCCGTTCGTTAAGGTTACTGCTGGCAGTAACGAGCGCTTCATTGCTTTGTTTTACTAAATCAAGGATATGACCTTCTGTCAGAATATATCCTTTGATCTTGTCAATAACAAACCGCTCCAATTTTTCTTTAGGAAGATGCTGGCTAGGGCAGGCTGCTTTCCCTTTACTGTAAGCTGTGCCGCACACGTAGTAATGGAATTGTCCGGACTTTGCACCATATCCGATATAGGCGGCGCCACAATTACGACATCGAATTAGCCCACTCAACAAATAGTTACTACTGACAACCCGAGGATGGGTAACCTTGAAAGCGCGAGAGTTAAGCGTTACCTGTGCGTTCTCAAACAGCGATCTATCAACAATTGCCGGCCAAGCATCATCCTTAATAACCGGAGGAAGGCTTGCTTTCCCCTTATGAGACTTGCCCCAAATGAGGCGGCCGGTGTAAGCCTCATTGGTGAGAATCTTATGCAGGCGTTGGATTCCCCATTTACCACCGGCCGGAGCTGGAACTCCGTCACGATTGAGACCTTTAGCAATTTCCTTTAGTCCTTTCTCGTGGGTAATATCGTTAAAAATTCTTTGTACGATCGGTACCAGTTTAGGGTCGGGCTCAAGGGAATTACGTTCTTTATCGCCGTCTTTGATCTTTTTTCTTATGTAGCCGAAAGCCGGACGGCTACCGTTAAAGAAACCCCGGGAAGCATTCTCGCGCATACCCCTTTTGATATCCTGTCCGAGATTGGACGAGTAGAACTCGTCAATCACCTCAATGATACCCTCCATTAAGCGGCCGGTCGGAGTATCTTCGATCGGTTCGTTGATGGAGATAACTTGAACACCCAGTTTTCTTAATAAAGATTTATAAATAATCGAGTCTTCGCGGTTCCGGGCAAACCTTGAAAGTTTCCACACCAAGATCATTTCGAAGGGCGCGGGTTTTGTCCTGGCCAGACTTATCATCTCCCGAAATGCCGGTCTCGAAGTGCTTCTTCCGCTTTCAGCTTCGTCAACGAACTCTTTGGTCACGACGTAGCCATTTCTATTGGCGTAATCCCGCAGAGCCTTCAATTGAGCTGATATAGACAGATCTACGTCCTGGCGATCGGAAGATACCCGGGCGTAAATGATTACTCTTTTAATATGATTCTCCATTCCAAACCCTCCATTATCAGCTAACTACAGGTGCCGGTGAAAACCTTCGATGATAACCGGCTTTAGACGGTCAATCTGCGGCTGTATTAACTTGATATTATAAGACAGCATACTGATCAGGATCACTTTGGCTGGGGAGCCATTTACCGGCACGGGTATGGCTAACGCCACCAAACTGTCGTCATCCCGACTTTCGAGAACCGAAATCCGTCGCCCCAGGAAGGGTCGATGCTCTTTGATCACCATGTCCACGAGGGACCCGGGCATGACCGCCTTTCCCTTTCTCGGGAAAAGGCCGTCGCCGCCATAGATGTTGGCTTCAGGATCATGGTCATTGGCACTCGCCGTCCAGTAGTTCACTGTCCATGACCCCACTTCAGGGCCTTCTTCGTAAAGTGCAGAATACATGAAAATACTGCCCTGCAGGACTTCTCCCATTCTGAGCAGTACCTGGGAACAGCTCTTGGCGTATAACTTGGACAAGGCCACCACATCAAATCCAGTTTCGTAAACCTTATCCCGGAAGGCGTCTTTCGGTAACAAAACTGCCGTCGCAAATTTATTAGCCGCCAGGTGGAGTGCGCTGGTCCTTAGGGCACTGTAGTCAGAGCATAACTCGGCAAAGACCGGCTCGATCATTTCTCTGAATTCATGAAGGATCGTATTTTCGATGCCGCTTACCGTATCATCATTCTTGTAGTAGATATTCCTTCTGTCGCCAAAGACCACGTGGTAACCCCTGATGTTCTGCGGCAACTTTTTCCCATCAACGCCACTAACGTCGATGCCACAAACTAGCGCAATCGCTCTCAAGGTCTTCAGATCCAGAGGAAAATTATGCAGATATAGCTTTCTAAACTCCCGCGCCTTATCTTCTTCGGTAGCACCTGAAGGTGATCCGTATTTATGAATAATATAAGCGCAGAAGTTACGCAGGTCAGCAAGGCTTCTCAAATATCATCCTCCAGGCAAGAGCTTTTTACCGGTGGCTTTCTCGTAGATCTCGACGATGAAACGCTTGACCTCGGTCGTCACGCCACCCTTGATCCGGGTGCCGGACTTATACCGAGGGTCATTCATCACATAGGTGTAGGCCATCTCCACTTCATCATTGTCCGTTAAAGAGCGGGCTTCATCTTTGAGATAACCGGCAACACCCAGGAGATCTCTGACCGGCACATCATACACCGGGGCGAGCTTTTTCAGAATGTCCGCCCCGGGGATAGGCCGCTGCCCGCGTTCGATCAGTCCCAGGTACGAGTTCGAGACACCTGACATTTGCTCCACCTCTCTCAGCGAAAGCCGCTTTTCCACTCTCAGGTTCCGGAGATATTCACCAAAGTTCTCCGCCATAATACCTCACCTCCTTTTGGGCATGATAACACATTTTGGACACCAAGTCAACCTCTTATGACATCAAAATGCTATCTAGAGTAACATAAATCTATTGACAACCACGAATTCACCTTTGATATACTACAGTAAGCAAAATGATTTCAGGGGTGAATAAATGGTAAAGGTAAAAGTGAACCGGCTCGCGATCGAGGTTGCCATGTCGAGAAAGAACATGTCCCAGCGAGATCTCGCCAAGAAGATCGGGTTTTCCCGCAGTCATGTCTCGCACATCATCACTGGAAAAAGAGAGGCTTCACCGGCCATTAGGCGGTTAATTCTGGAATGTTTTCCTAAAAATACGTTCGATGACTTTTTCATTATTGAAGAGGTTAACGAGACCCGTGATCATGAACAATCCTGAAAATGGTTTGAAAATCTTAGCCAGGATGATCGCTGAAGCTTATCTTGAAGAGCTATCCCAAAAGCCAATTCAACAAAACTCGGTAGAAGAGAAGAAGGAGGACACATGTCAATCGCAGGATTAACCCAGGTACGCCGGCTGCCCCGGCTGGGCAAAATCAAAATGGGGATCAAGGTAAAGTCGGATAAGGGCGTAGAACATCCCCAAAAGACTGATTACTTTGTGGGCCCGCCGGAAGTCGCAGCAGTTTACGGCAGTAAGCCTAAATTCCTCGACATCCTTCTCCCGGTAGAGGACGAAGAAAAGTGGGCGCCGCAATATTACAAGTTATACTCCAGGACGCAAGGACTGGTCTGCCGCGGTGATGGTTGTAGTGCCAGCAGGCTAATCGATACCGCGACCGGAGATCGTGCCAGACGCACGACCACCGAAGCCGCGAGGAAAGAAGTAACCTGTGAAGGACGGAAATGCCCCGACTACATTGCCAAGGATGGCTGCAAAGAGGTCATGTCGCTCCAGTTTATCCTCTACAAAGTACCTGGTATGGGGATCTGGCAGATTGACACCAGTTCCGTCAATTCGATCATCAACATTAACTCCTGCGCCGATTATATCCGTGGTGTATTCGGCAAAGTCTCCTGGATCCCTCTGCAGCTCACCATCGAACCTAAAGAAGTCCAGAATCCCGAAAGCGGCAGGCGTCAGACAGTCTATGTCCTAAATCTCCGCAATCAAATGACATTACTGGACATGGTGGAGACGACGCGTAAATTCCAGGCCCAGTTACCAACCAATACCCGCCTGGTACTGCCACCGGCGGACGAGGCCGCAGTCGAACCCGGCGAACTGGCCACCGACGGCGAAGAGCCGCCTGAGACAGCCACTGAAACGGAAGAGCCATCATCCGAGCGAGTTATCACCGAAACAGAAAGTGACCGGCTTTTCGACCAGTTGGAATCAGCCAACACCAAACCACCGGAAACAAAGGTTGACGCTCAATCGGTTGTGTCCACTATCCATGAACTACGTAAGAAAGGCTGCGCCGCCGTCACCGGCAATGCCCTGGCTGACCGTTTCCTGGTTAACTACCACGTCGCCGGTCCGCTGGAAGGCCTAACAATGAAAGAGGTCCTGGCAAAGTTGGCGCCGGGTCAGGCCGCAGACTTCTGCCTTTGGTTGCAGGAATTAGCAAGCAAGAGTTAAGCCCCGGAAAGCAATCCGGATTTTAAAGGAACATACAGATGGCTCGACCGCTGAAACAAACAGTTGAGTATTTTTCTCATGATGCCAATGCCAGCCAGGGCAGGACTCTATCGATATTGTTTAATCACTTCAAACATGATGGTATCAGTGCTTGGTGGCAATTGCTGGAGCGAGTTTCTGGTACAAAAAACCACGTTATTGATATCAGAAACCCCGAAGATTTTGAGTTCCTGGCATCAATAATGAGGTTTACCCCAGAACGCCTACGCGAAATCCTCCAAAAAATGGCGGAACTCTCTGCCATCGACCAGGAATTGTACAGGCACGGTTTGATATGGTCGCAAAACTTTGTGGATAGGTTAGAGCCGGTCTATAAATCCCGCAAACAGGCTTTACCCTCAAAACCGTCGTTATCAGCTAAAGAAACGCTGTTATCAGACCCAGAAACCGAATTATTAGTGTCAGAAACACCACAAACTAAACTAAAGGAAACTAAACTAAAGGAAACTAAAGAAATAGCTATTCCTTTTTGGATAAAAACTGAAACTTGGAATTCCTTCCTGGAAATGCGGACCAAGATGAAAGCTCCGCCCACGGCCCGGGCCAGGGAACTGCTGATTAAAGAGCTGGAGAAATTAAAGGCTTCCGGCCACGACCCCAACCTGGTGCTCGAGCAATCCACCATGAACAACTGGAAAGGTGTTTTCCCCATAAAAGAACCGAACGGAGGCAACCATGCAACAAATAAAAGACTTACTTCCCGGGAACTCCCCACAAAATACACCACACCCGAAGAATGGCGACGACAGCAACAGCAAGCGGGATCTCCCCTTCCAGAATAACCGCATCCATGAACCCAGCGACGCTGAAATCGAAGACAATAACCGGCGCCGCCAAAGGGACGGTTACGCCCCAGATCCCTTCTGCCGTGTTTGCCGTGGTCTTGGTTTCGTATATCCCAGGGAAAAAGGCGGCCGGATAGATTACGCCAAAGTTGTCTCGTGTAATCAGCCGAACTGCCTGGCGGATGCCCGGCAGCATTGGAAGCAGTCCGGACAGTATCTTGAGCTCAAAGGAATTTCCACTCGTCTGCAGACCTTCGAACAGTTCAAACCCTTGAGCGGTACGAGGGAGTGCTTGAGTGCCTTCAAGGCGCTGTCTTACGGTGACACCAAAAAGCCTTTCCTGCTTTGTTATGGGGGTGTCGGCAACGGCAAGACTCATTTATGCCAGGCGTTAACGATCGCCCTCAATCAGCGGGGAATCGATGCTTACTACTACCGGGTCCCGGATCTGCTCAAAACGCTCCGAGCCGCCATTGACACCCATGACAGCGATAGCTGGATGAAATCGCTAGCTAATGTCCAGGCCCTGGTCCTGGACGATTTCGGATTGGAAGCCCAGACTCTGTGGAGCACGGCCACTCTGGAGGATATCATCGACGCCAGGTGGCAAGAGAAACGAATTACAGTGATGACCACCAATAAAAACATTACCGATCTGCCGGCACGCCTGCAGAGCAGGTTCAGTGACACGGAACTTTCGGTGTATGTCTTGAACAAGGGTATGGATTACCGGACTGGGGGCAAATAATGGAGGAAATTGAAAAATGGAACAGACGCTGTACAAGAAGTGCCCAATGACCGCTTTGATGGACAAGTGCATCGGGGACAAGTGCCAGCTGTGGGCAAGCGCGACAATCACGCAGAAAGGAAGGCTGGGACAGGTGGTTCAAATGAACTTCACCGGCTGTGCTTTTGTGGTCCAGCTCGCGGTGATGGCGCCTCCCCAGGCCACGGTAGCGGCTATAAATCAGAATAAGAGCTGAGTGTAATAAGACATTTTTTGGGCACTTGATTCTTGTCTTATTATTGCCAGTTGACTTGAACAAAGGATTATTTATTCAAGTTTGAAGCTAAAATAGGCACGTTGTAGAAGTGAGTCTGTAAGCCCTAAAGAATCAAGTCTGAAAACAAAAGCTGATTATGAAGGACGTAAATTATGAGTAGACACCCTGGAACGAAGACCGATACTGAACCTTTGGAATTGTGGGAGTATAAACTTATCGTCTCCAACATGAAAGAAGACCATTGGCGCGTCTTCTACCAGCTTCTATGGGATACCGGTATTCGCGTTAGTGAAGGCTTGGCCATTTGTAAGAAGGACCTGATGGAAGACGGAGTATGGATCACCAGGGAGAAGCGCGCCGATAAGCTGCGAGAGATCCTGCCGGTGAACGCCGAGTTAATCGCTGAGTTGACTCGGATAGCCAATGAGAAAAAAGATGCGCATTTATTCCCTTACACTAAGCAAGCCGCTTGGTTAGCCCTCAAACTAGCTGTCAGGGCAGCGGGCTGCCGGGAGACCATTCATCCACATTTGTTTAGACATGGCTTCGGTCATCGAGCTTACCAGGCCACAAAGGACATTCTGCTGGTACAACGCATGATGGGGCATAGGAGCACTAGTAGCACAGAGGGATATAGTAAGCCTACCATGGCCGAAGTACGCGAGGCTTTTCGTAATATCAATCAGAGGAAATAGGTGATTGATACGAGATTCCGCAAAGAAAAAATAAAACAAGTAAACCTTTTTTTTGACTATGTTCTCAACATAAGATATGATTTTCACGACAAAATCATTTTACTTCGGAGGTAGTTCATGACTGTATGCATTGGCGCGATATGTAGAAATGGAAAAGCTATCGTGGTAGCTGCGGATAGAATGTATACTTCCGGTCCCCCACTAAACTTGGAATTTGAAACAGACGAGGGCAAGATTGAGAAAATAGGTCGTAGCTGTGTAGCACTTACTGCGGGAAGTGCCGCTTATGCTAAAGAAGTGATAAGTTTGGGTTTACAACATCTGGGAACCCCAACACCCCCGGTTCCGGAGATATCAAAAGTTGTAGTGGCATTAAAAGAGGCTTACATTTCCGTAAGGGCTAGTAAGGTTAATGAAACGATAATAATGCCAACACTTGGTCAAGATTTTCATAATTTTCAAGCCAAGGGTGGGACTCTTCCCGCCTATCTTCAGGTGCAACCAACAATCTACCAACAGGTTATCGTAATGTCTCAACAGTTTAATTTAGGTCTAGATATCCTTCTCGCGGGGATAGATAACCTTGGTGCGTATATTGCGCAAATTACTCATCCAGGAACTTCGTACGTATTAGATAAATTGGGATATGGAGCGGTCGGAATAGGGGCGATACATGCTATTTCTAAACTAAATATAGGTGGTCAGACGATACAAAAAGAACTTATCCCCACTCTGTATGCGGTGTATGCAGCAAAGAAGGCAGCTGAAGTAGCCCCTGGTGTCGGAAATATTACAGACATTGGTATAATTGAACAAACTAAAGAATTCAAGATGTGTAGTAAAGAAGTATTAGGTGAGTTAGATCATATTTACCAGACAGAGAGTACTCAAACCGTGCGCGATTTTAAGAAATTGGAAGAATTAAATGCCAAATAATATTATTATCCCATCAATAGAATCCACGACCCTTTCGAAAGAGTCCCTTGATATGATACTCGCCGGGAACGTCTGGAAAGCATCTGAATGGTCGACTTGGCAATCTTTGACCAATACATGGCCACAACTTCCCATGCCGAATTTAATTCCTCCATTGCCCCTCCCTTTTTTGCCATCACCTTAACTTTATTTATTTCACAATATTTTTACCAATTTCACATTCCAGGCAGTATCCTTCCTGGCAGAATAATGAGGGCTTAAGTTTACACCACCTGCCCTTGTTGGATTCGAGGAACCTTAGCGATGCCTCAACTCTGTTTCTAACTCCCAGACGATAATATATCTCTGAGCAATAATTTTTTACCGTATTCTCACCAATTCCAAGTTCAGCAGCGATTTCTTTATTCGCGGCACCTTTCGCTATGAGTCCCCAAACAATCATTTGCCGGGGAGAGAGCTTGATGTTTTCCGGTAGAAGCTGAGGTCTTGCTTCTGGCGATATCCTTTGCCTAAACTTTCTCCATAAAAAAATCACCAGGATTAGACTGGCGATAAGAGCTCCAATAATACATGGAATAAAAAACTGGCTTAAATTCACAATCATTCAATGTTCTCTATTGACTTTTTCCAGCTTATCCAGTCTCTCGGTATTGACGGCGACCTGCTTGTCAATCTGGAGATGGAGAGCACAAGATGGAGCCGGCTTACTCAACGTTTCCTTGATTTCTTTAATTGATGTTTCTATTGACGCCATTCGGCTTGCCATGGGTAACACATATCCCAAAGCAGTAACCAAAGCACCGGTAAAAACTCCACCAATGCCGGAAGCGATCACAGTCGAGAGGTCAAACATTACTTCTTATCCTCAGCCGGTAGGGGCGGTGTTGTGGTTACACCCGGTGGTGGTGGCGGGACCGGTGGCGCCTTCCGGAAATAATACTGGTAGATGTTAGTTCCCCAGCCGATCAGGACGCCGGTTACGGTCCCCAGGCCCAGAGAAGTAATGGTGCCGACATCTAGAAACTTAACGATAAGTGCCAAGGCTATTACCCACAACAGAAACATCGGGAAAAATAACACAGCTAGGAGATCATTTACGTTTTTTAGCATTCTTGTTCTCCTTCAAGTCTCCGTCGGTGTCAATGCCCGGTTGATTCGGTATCCACTTCGTCCCCCAAAATAGATGACCGGCCAAAACACCTACCAGGGCAATGCCTAAACCTTCCAGGAAGCCCAGCATGCCAATATACCTACCGATAACAGCCCCAAGTGCCAGCACGATGATAATGACGACCAGCGGGGCGTTGTGGTAGCCGTCGCGCATGATATAGGTCCATGGTCGGCCACCGATCTTTTCCCACAACTCTTCATACCAGTTCATTAATCCTCCTTAGACTGTTATTGCCGGTGTATACGTTACGAGTAAAAGCTCGGTATTAGCAACCGTTACCGCTGGAGCGACTACATCACGAGCTATCATCTGCATCCACAGTTTATATTCGGTGGCTGCTGCGTTTGTTTTAATAGGGGTCGATGCATTAATACCCACTTCTTTTACATCGATCGCCGCGCCACTCCGGTTGTAGAAGAATCGTTTTAAGTCAAAAGCGTCGTTGGGATTGGCAGTTACTCGGTGCACCAGTTCCATCCCGCCGTATTCCATTTCTCCAATGCTTTGCCCTATGGCTTTGAACATTAGCTGTCTCCCCCAGTTCCAAGTGGCAGGACTAGCTGCCCAAGCGTCGTTGCAGATCACGTCGTACGTATTTTCCGCACGAGTGTAACCAGGAGCGAGATCAAAGACGCTACCAGCAGTGTCGTATCTCCAGTGGTAGAATTTTGTACCGTCGACACCTGTGGAGTGGATGACAATAAAGTACCTATGACCAGCGTAGAGGTCGACCGGAGTGCCAAAGCTACAAGCAACGAACGCCCCAGGCGAAGCCCCGATTGCAGCTTCTGCAATTGTTCCGGTGGCTAATACCGTAGTGCTCGGAAACTCAAATACATAAGTGCCAGTAGTCACGTTACTAAAGGACCGGATCTCTACTGTCAATGCGGCCGTGGGGATGCCGGTTTTGTAGACTTTAATTTCAACAGAAGAACATCGGAAATCTTGCTGTGGTATAAAGGGGCAAGCTATTTGGAAATTGTCGTTGCTTTGTATTTGTTCAGCAGCGTCATCATCCGTGATGCAGGAAACAAAGATAGCGTCGACGGCATCTGCGATTCGTGTTCCATGACCAATACGTCTAGCAAGTCGTTTATCGGTTGGAGTGACGGCAGTATTGCCATTCCCAATTTGAATGCCGATGTCACTGCCCATTATCGCCTGGTTGTGTTGAAAGGCCGGGTATTTGGCTGGTAATCCAGCATACCCACCACCACCGACGACTTGACCGGTATTCGCCATACTTCGGTAAGTTGCGCCACCAGAAGCAAGATAGAGGTTTCTGATGTTGTTGTCTGGGTCTCCGTTGTTTGCGTACGGTGTTCCAGCAGGAACTAACGAAGCGTGGGTATACAGCAACTCGATGAGCCCTTTGGTCCAAGAGCGCATTGGTTGAACTCGGCGTTCAAGTAACCGATAGTTCTTATCAAATCGTTCAAGTTTGAGCTGACCTGTTATTTTTCCCATTTGTTCTCCTTATACTAAAGCTTGCGGTCGGTAATTCACGGTTAGAGTCTGTCCGTTGGGGACTGCGATTCCACCCGCTATAACATCGCGAATGATCATAAAATAGAAGGGATTGGTAATGTCACCCTTGGTATTTCTGGTATAAAGAGCAACTTCCCCAACTGTTATTGCCCCACCTGAGCCATTGGCGAAGTTGCGGGTTATTGTGAACTGGCTGGCTACGGCATCACTGGCTGGAGCTCCGAAGGTATGAGCGCTGTATTGCATTTGGCCAGCTCCGACCCCATGTGCAATCAGCGTTTCGATCTTATAGTCAGTGATAGTTGGGGCGGTACTCCCGGTTCCAACGATAATTCCGTACAATACGCTAGTGATGACAGCCCCGACGTCAAAGGCATAGTAGGTGTGTCCTAAAGTGCGGACAACGTTGCTGGTGTCTCGTACCGGCAGTCCGACGGTGAAGTCCACCGATCCCATGAACATCAAAGCTAAGAGATCTAAAAATTGTTTCGTGAAGCTCTCGCTTCTTTTGGGTGGCTGGTGCTGCTTTATCTCGCCGGTTTTGGTGTCTCTAACTACCCACTCTATCGTAGCTCCCAGTTCTCCAGGCAACAAAACATGTTTGTCGGGGGTCATTAGTTTCGAGTTATCATTTAATTTCACTTTAGCTTCCATACTTGTCTCCTAAATTGTTATTCCACACCACGCTTGTGTTCCTAATGGCTGAGTTGCGACGCTGGTGTAAGCGGAAACTCTAGCCCTTATCCAGTATTTCGTTATTCCATTAACAGCGGTCGTAGCCCACCCAGCACCACGAGTAAAACTGACCGATTTGATGCCGTTAGAGGCTGGGCAAAAACCAACTGTCAAGTCAGTTACCCCACTAAGAGCTGACCAAGCCCCACCATCCCAGTATTCCCACGCCAAAGTCCAAACGCCAACCCCCTTAGTGCCAACGTTAAGAAGCAAATAGTCCCAAAGGTACTCACACCCAAAGTAGTAAGCGTCATTTCCAGCCGGAGTTGCTGGAAGAAGTGTCATATCGTTGGCAGTCGCATTTTGGGCTGCAGCTGTTTCGGTTGTCTGGGCGCCACCGTCGTCGGCAACTGCGCCATCTACTACTTTTTCCAGGTCAATCTTTCTGGTATTAGTTGGTGATTTAGCGATAGACTGATCAACTGTTTCAATGGCTTCTGCATCTGTTAATGCTGGTTGGGGTAGCAAAACCTTTAAGCTGGTATCGTCAGTTATGTTTGCAACGTAAGGGCTGGCTAATGGGGCTGGTTCGTTATCCGTTTGGTCTGGTGTTACTATCTCTTCAGAATTAGCTATTTTAATTGTTGAGGGAAGCCAGCGATCAAATAATCCGTGAGTTCCAGCCGTCCCAAAGATAGTAACTCCAGCTACGATGTTAGAGGGCAAAAGGTCGGTATCCACGTGGTTTAATCCCAGCGGATTCCCCAGATGCCTTCCGGCAGGATAGTTGTTACTCGTTGGGTCTAGAGTTACCAGCGGGTAGGTTGCCCCCCAAATTGTTGAGAATCCTGGCATTTAGAGCTCTCCGTAAAGTAGATTCGCCTGGTAAACAATACCCACCCCACCGGCACTGACGTTGGTGATGGTTACATTGGTTGTTGCGTCGGCCGGTAATCCTTCATTGAGAGGTACCTGGTCTACGGCTTCGATTGAGCCCAGACCGCTGAAGACAATGCGTTTTGATTTAGCGACACCGCCGGAAGTCCAGTTAACCAGGAAATTATTGGCTTCCCCAGCCGAGATAAAGAAACCGTAGATGTATCCACTTTTACCTACGCCAACAGCTTTAGTTATCAAAGTGGCGCCAATCAGCGGAGCTACGACTTCGGCTGCATGAACCCAGGAAGGCGTTATTAATCTTCCCCAGCGGGTATATTGGCTCGCTGTAGATAGGTTGATTTGCTCAAGATTTATTGGCATAATCAGACTCCTATGATGATCTCCAGAATTTCTCCGGCGGTCGAACACGCGAAGTAAAAGGTCTGGGTAAAATCACGGATGTTCAAGTCGTCCTGGTTGTAAACTGTATTCGCCTTCAGCGTGAAACGCGGGTCCTGTGATATGGTTGCCGGGTTAGCAGCCACAATGCCCTGCTGTGTCGACATTCTTATCTCATTCCCAGACCGGCTGTGCATGAGAAAAGACTTCGTGCCAATCGCGAAAACATATGGCACTTCTGTATCGGCCATTGGGAACGGGACCACGGCCACTCGCAGATTCTTGATTCTTTCGGATTGAATAGAGTTGCCGGATCCGTTGCCACCAGGAGTCGGAAGCGTGATACCCAACTTGGTGGAAATCTCGCGCAGTAGGGTAATCTGAACAACTATCAACTCATCTAACCGCGAATACCGGTCAACAAAATGCTCGGTTGGTAGTCCGTCAGGTGTCAGTACATCCGGTGGTCTCGTGTAAGGTCTGAATCTGCTCATTTCCCCGTTAAATCTATCTCCCATAGTCGTGTCTATTGCCCCCTCGTATTCTTAATGCCTGGCCCGATAAGGAGTATGGCCGCTCCGACGAGAAGAACCGGAATAATCCAACCCTGCAATGCCGGTGGAACTACTTTCTTAAAAATGCTCCAGCTCACCAGGATAATGACCAGAACCAGCGTTGCCAGGATAATCGCCGCGATCACAGCCAGCCAAGGAAAGCCCTTACGGCCATAAATCTGCATCGTATTCCCTGAATAGGTCACGTCGGCATCCGGAATGCCTCTCTGCACCATCTGGCTTTTAATCGTGTCCGCGACCGATGCCACAGCGGGTACCCGCAACTCTAGCCCGATCTGGAATTGTGCACCTTCGGGTATCTGATCCTCATACACCGCCATGTTGGCGATATCAGCCACGCCGCCCTGTCCAACAAATTCCCAATCTGCCACTTTAATGCGCTCCTGCTTTCTTAGAACTCTGCTGACTGGCCAAGGCTACGGCAACAATGGCCGCGGGTATCAGCCATGAGGGTGCAGTCCCGCCGCTTCCATCACCACCTCCACCATCTCCACTAACTTTATGAGCTGCCGCAGTGTTGACTGATGATAGCAACACCCAACCGAGCAGATTAGCGGAGTGGACAACGGAAACATTCACCGTACCCAGTAATGTCCAGCCAAGGAGATTAGCACTATGAATAGCCTGAGTATTTATGGTTGACAATAATGCCCAACCAAGGAGATTAGCACTGTGAATGGCCTGGGTACTCACAGTTGATAGCAATACCCAGGTCTGGAGAGGAACAGGGACGTTGTGGATTGCCTGAGTATTGACGGTGGATAGAACTAACCAAGCCGGGGTGGGGACGCTATGAGCAACGACGGTATTCACGGTTGATAACAATGTCCAGGTGGTACCGGTCCCACTGCTTAAAACGGTAAAGCTAGCTGTGGCGTAATTACCGATGCTGTCATAGGCCTCCAGGGTATAAGTACCCGGACTTTCACCGAGAGTAAAAGCTGCAACACCATGTCCTGATCCATCAGCCGTAACATATAGACCGCCACCGCCGACAACGCCTACCCAAACATCATCACCATGCATAAAACCGGAGAAGCTAAAACTTAAGACATCACCGGTTTTCAGACTAGGATTGGAGATAGTTAACGTTGCCACACTTTCTCCTTTTACCAACTTGTGGGAGGTGCATCGGGCGGCGGATCAACAGTGTAGTAATCCGTTACCCAGAGTTTGATTCTCAAATTAACATTGCCGGCTGGCATAGCTCCCATATTGAAGTCTGCCGTATCGTTATAGGCACCACCGGTGGAATAGCGCACGTTTTTGCTCTGTCTCGTATAGCCAGTCTGGGCCTCGGGTGCTACTACCGTGACGGAAACGGCCCACAATGCGGTGGTAGAACTGGCATTCCATACAACGCGCAGTTCCCAGTTCGTCCCGTCAGGGATCACCGGTGCTGGTGATACAGTCACGCCGTTGCGCCAAATATCCGCCCAGGTGCCAGGTGGATTAATTTGTACGGCAGTGATGCCAAGGCCGGAGAGCGCTTGCAGATTGGCAATACTCAGATTTATTGAGCGTGATCCTTTGATCATGTTATTTGCTCCCTTTGACGAACTGCACCTTTCCGTTCTTCATGCAGTATCTCTGACCGGTTTTGGTTGTTTTGCATTCGCCGTTTTTCATTCTCAGACTCCATTCAAAAAGTGTAATACGATCTGTTTTTCGAGGTAGCTGGCCTGGTTATATCTTCGTGATAACTTTGCTAGCAGGGTTTGAATGTCGCTACCAGCTGATACAGCGAGCTCGCTTATTAGCCGGTAAGTCTCTGCATCTATTTCCAGAGATACCTTCTGATTTCTGCTTATCAACTTAAGTGCGTTGTCGCTTATAGTCATCTCTTCCTCTTCAAACAAAAGAGGACGATGGCAGGATGTTTGCCCCCATCGCCCTCTTGAGCTGTATCTTCTGGCGGTCGTTACTCCGACCTGGATTACCTGCCATTACAGAGGTAATAGCTGATCCCAATATATTGTCGTGGAGTCACCGGCTGCATAAGACCCGATTGTCAGGCCGAGTTTTAAGTCTCCAGTCTGATAATTGCGCAGGTCAAGCCCATAAACAGGATGCCCGAACGGTCTCAGGTCAATGTAAACCCAACCGGCGGGAACCATGCTTTGTAGTGACTCAGGCGCGGGTCGGGTCGTAGCAATAGCGCCAAGCGGCCCAACATCCCCGGCAATACCACGTAAACCAAAGCGAGAGCACATGGCGTGTTTCAGTTCGTAAATACTCTGCTCGAATACGATTTGTCCGCTCTTGGGGAGACGTAACCGAACACCAGTAACCTCGTCATCCTTGCGCCGCGGTACAGTGGCCGTGTCATCAAGGAAGCGCATTAAAATACCACGTAGGAATGCACCAGCCGGTACATCGATTTCATAACTGAAATCGGAGTAAGTCGCGGTATGGGTATATACCAAGGTTGAACCGACAGGAGTCATCATGCCAGCACTGATAGGTGCATCCAGCACTTCATTGACTTCATAGTTAAAGGTGCCGGCTGTGATCGGACCGGCAGCATCGGTGACTGCCGCCGCGGTGGTAGTGAGTTTGGCTTGTAGCATCGATAATGCTTTTGCCGGAATAATGGCCGTCATGTCAAACGGATTGTCGGGCTCGCTGCCAGGATGGAATTTGAAGACGCTAACGAAAGTAGCGCTACCAACATCGGGAGCAGCCAAAGCAATACCGGCTCCATTGGAATGAATCGTCGGAGCTCCGGTGCGTGTTTCATGCCACAGGGAGAGCATCGTCGACATTTGGATGCCGCTCATGCCGAGGTAGGCACGTCCACCGTCGCCTTCTATCTTGATATTTTGGAGAACGCGGCGGAACCAATCATCGTAAGCTGCTGCGGTTAATGTTGCGGTTAGATTAGCTCTAATGGTTACTTCAGTGATAATGCCATCGCGCGGTAAGTCGACCGGGGTCAGATCGGCGGAAGCGCCCCAGGTGGAAGAGGCAGTTAATCGTTTAATTATTTTCTGCATTTGTCATTACCTCCTATCCACCAAATGCCTTAGCATAATAGTTGGAGGCATGAACTTCTGCCTGGCGGAGCCCGCTGGATTGCTGCATCTGGCTTACAGTTGTTTTGGGTGGAATGATCTTGTTGATCCCCTGGCTAACATAGTCTGCGACAGCTTCGTAGGTTAGCAGTAAAG
>Ga0209777_10002138_pt1 | contig 26730 bp, 23 predicted proteins | sample FrelakmetHBP12HB_FD_187147 | JGI IMG/M metagenome (GOLD analysis project Ga0209777, IMG submission 187147) | Freshwater lake sediment microbial communities from the University of Notre Dame, USA, for methane emissions studies -HBP12 HB (SPAdes)... | ecosystem: Environmental > Aquatic >...
GGGCGGCGCCCGGGCCTGGCTGTTGGCAATGATCTGGTCAGCGTAGGCCGGCCCGAACTCGAGCATCTCCGCCAGCGCGACTCCGAGGGCCGGCAGACGGAAGGGATGGTGGTTGGTCACCAGGCCCGGGTAGACGATGTCGGAGATGCGGGTCATCAGGTCGCCCCGGTTCGTGAAGACGATCCCGCCCTGCGGCCCGGGCAGCGTCTTGTGAGTGCTGCCGAAGACCACGTCGGCACCTTCGCCGAGCGGGTCCTGGAAGCGGCCCGCGGCAACGAGGCCCATCACGTGCGAGGCGTCGTAGATGAGGTACGACCCGGGCAGCGCGTCGACGGCCGCCCGCAACTCCCGGACGGGGTGGGGGAAGACGAAGTTGCTCGATCCCAGGATCACGGCCCGCGGCCGGACCTCGGCGATGAGGGCCGCCGCCGCGGCCGGATCCACGTTGTAGCGGGCGGCGTCGATGGGCAGGTGGCGGACGTCCAGGCGGACGAGCTCGCTACCGGCGAACTTGCCGGCCTCGCGGTGGCCGCCTCCGTCGCGGCCGGTCTCCAGGACGACGTCGCCCGGCTTGCACAGCGCCATCAGGACGGCGATGCCGGCCAGGTGCCCCGAGAGCGGGCGCAGCTCGACAAACTCGGCCGCGAATACCTGCCGCGCCAGGCGCTCGACCTCGCGCTCGATCTCCACAACGTAGCGCGTGCCGCGATACCGGCGGGCGGCCAGGTCCCGACCGGTGAAGTCGGCGTAGCGGTGGACCAGATCGGAGTCGAGAACCGCGTGGACGGCGGGGCTCAGCACGTTCTCCGACGCGATCAGGTTCAGCGTGTTCGACCGCCAGGCCTCGTGGCGGGCGAGCAGCGAGGTCAGGATCGCGCGGTCCTCTTCGGCGGAGGGTTCGCCGGCAGGCGTGGGTGTTTTCGGGGTCACGACGTGCCTTTCAGAGTTCCAGGCTGGTTTCGTAGTTGGTGAGGATCTCCGGGCCATGCTCACCGATGAGCACCGTGTGCTCGATCCGCGCCCCGATGTCTCCGCCGAACCCGGCCGGCTCGAAGGCGATCACCATCCCGGCCTCCAGGACGGCGGTGGCATCGGGCACGATCCGGGGCTCCTCGTGGAGCCCCGAGCCCACGCCGTGGCCCGTGTGGTGCGGGTACGTGTAGCCGGCCTCGGCCAGCATCGAGCGGGCCAGGCGATCGAGGTCACCGGCCACCGCACCCGGCCGGGCGGCCTCGATCACGGTGTCCAGCGCTCGCCGGCACGTGTCGTGGAGCCGGCGCATCTCGGCGGTGGGGGTGCCCAGACAGATGGTCGTGCACGAGTCTGCCCACTGGCCGCCGTGGCGCGCCAGGAGATCGCACAGGGCGAGCTCGTCGGGCCGCATCGCCCGGTCGGTCGGCGGACGGCCGACCTCCATCAGGCGGGGCCCCGACAGCAGATCGCACGACACCGGCACTCTCCTTCCGGCCTCGGCCTCCATGGCGGCATGGACGTCCGAGAAGACTTCGATCTCGCGCCGGCCGGGCCTGGCCGCGAGCCGGAAGGCTCGCTGACCCGCCGAGACGACGGCGCACGTTCTTCGTATTGCGGCTATCTCCCCACCGTCCTTGACCGTGCGGAGCCAGCGGAGCTTCGTCCCGACGTCGACCCACTTGACGCCGTCGAGCAGCGTCCCCGTCGCGGAGTGGCCCTCCACGACCACTGTTCCACGCAGATCGAGGAGGGCGTGGGCATTGGCGAAGGGCCGCGGCGGAGTGAGGCTGTAGGCCTCGTAAGTCTTGACGGCGAGGCCGCGGACCACCGGTGCCGCGGCCTCGTCGTCCGAGGGGAGGATCACGTTGCCCGTTCCGTCGGGCCAGAGCTGGACCAGTGTCCCCGCGGTGAACGGGTACATCGGCCCGAATTCGATCTCCTGCTCGACGCCGGTCAGCCAGAAGACGGTGGCCGGGTCCGTGACGAGCAAGGAGTCGGCGCCTTCCGAGCGGGCGAGCTCGCCCGCTCGGAGACACCGCGCGTTGAAGGGTTCCACGATTGCTAGATGGTGCCGGCAAGCTCCTCGGGAGAAGCCTGGCGCTCGTAGGCGACTTCGCCGGCCTTGAGGAGCCACTCCTCGTTGCCCTTCATGCGGGCATAGGCGAGGACCGCGATGCCGACAACGATCCACACCACTACGAAGGCCGGGGCCATGTTGAACGGGAAGGCCAGGCCCAGGAGCGAGTTGTAGCCGACCAGCAGGATCGCGATGCAGCTGATTACCGGCAGGATGACGTGCCAGAACACGTTGAACTCGTCGCGGCGCTCGACCCAGTAGTAGCGAATAACGCCGATGTTGCCGAGTCCGTAGACGCCGATCAGGCCCAGGGTGATCGCGATGCCGAACCAGAAGAAGAGCTGGTCGGGAGCGAACATCTGGGTATTGCCGTTGCCGAGCGGGCCGCCGCCGAAGACCCAGGCGCCGCCGAACTCGAGCAGGAGCGAGACCACCGCGTACGCGATGATCGCGTTGACCGGGGTCTTGTACTTCGGGTGGACCTTACCGAACCACGCCGGGAACGCCCCACCGCGGGCCATGGAGAACCAGACCCGGGTACCGGCGTTGCCGGCCGAGATGCAGACCGCAAGGACGCTGTTGATGATCGCGAGGATCAGCAAGAGGTATCCCATCTTGCCCCACAGGCGAACGGCCAGGTCCATGAACACGTTGGTGCCCTGGCCCGCGAAGGTCGTGTCGTAGGTGTTGGTGCCCCAGCCCACCACAAGGCCGAAGACGCAGAACACGTACATCGCGCCCATGATCAGCAGCGCGACGATGATCGCGATGGGGAGATTGCGGCGCGGGTTGCGCGATTCTTCCGCCATCGGCGCGACGGCTTCGAAGCCGGTGAACGCGAAGATGGCGAAGACGATGCCGACGGCCGTCTTGTCGAGGCCGAAGGCCGAATCGATCTGGAACGGCTTGGCGTTGACGCCGCCGTCGCCCGGGTTGAGGATCCCGAAAAGGCCGAAGAGCACCAGGATCGTGATCTCGATCGCGGCGAGGACCATGAGCGTGCGGCCCGAGATCTTGACGCCGCGATACATGACCGCGATCACGATCGCCACGCCGACGAGGGACATGACGCCCCACGGGATGTCGACACCGCCGTAGGTGTGGAGCGTGGTCTGGATGATGATCGACGCGATGGCGAGGTTGATGCCCATGCACGTCGGGTCGTACAGGAAGTACAGCCACGCCGTCATGAAGCCGAAGCGCGGGTGGAGCGTCCGGCTCACGTAGGTGAAGTAGCCGCCGGCGGACGGCAGGTGCTTGGCCAGCTGGATCAGCGTAAGCCCGATGGACATGCAGACGATGAACGCGCCGAGGTAGGCCAGCGGTGCGCCGGTCCCGGCGTACGTGGCGATGAAGGCTGCGCCCGTCAGGAAGCCCATCGCGGGTGCGACGTGGGTGATGGCCTGGGCGATGACGGAGCCCAGGCCGAGAGCACCGGCCTGTAGTTCGGTCTCGGCGACCATCACGCCGGTTTCGGGGCCCATCTTCTCCGCGGAGACTGCCATTACATCCTCCTTGTGGCTGCCGCAGTCCAACAGGCGGCAGCTGTGGTCCGGTTTCGGACGATCAGACCGGAAGGGTCGACTTGGCGTTCGTGCCGCCGTCGACGAGGAGTTCGACTCCCGTCACGTAAGCGGCCTCGTCCGACAGCAACCAGGCGACGGTGTGTGCGACGTCGAGGGGACTGCCGAGCCGGCCCAGTGGGACCGCCCCATCGATGATGTGGCGGATGGGCTCGACTTGATCTGGCGGGGTGGTGTCCCACATCAGGGGCGTGTCGGTCGCCCCCGGGGCCACCGCGTTGATGCGGATGCCCAACGGTCCGTAGTCCACGGCAAGCTGGCGGACGAGGGCGGTGATGGCGCCCTTCGACGCCGTGTAGGCGTTGGTACCGCCGGCGATCGCCGCCGTCGAGACGACGGACGAGGTGCAGACGAGCGATCCCCGGCCGGCCTTGACCATTCGGGCGAGAGCCTCGCGGGCGAAGAGGAATGTTCCTCGAAGGTTCACCCGGATGACTTCATCCCACGAGGCGGCCGTCTCGGTGTGAAGGAGACCCTCCACGCGAGCGATGCCGGCGTTTGAAAGGGCTCCATCCAACCGCCCGAAGCGCTCGTCGATCGCCGCGAAGGCGGCCCGAACCGCCTCCTCGTCCCCGACATCGGCCACGAGCGTGAACGCCCCGCACGCGCGGGCCACCTCCTCCAGGCGGGCTCGATCGCGATCGACGGCGGCGACGTCCCCGCCCCTCGATCGCAGCAGCTCGACGGTGGCTCTCCCGATCCCGCTTCCTCCGCCGCTCACTGCGTAGACCCTGCCGGTGAGATCCATCCGCATCTCCTCGCCCCGGAAAGCCTAAGTGGTCTGATGACCAGCTGAGCAGGCATGCTATGCTCCCGTCCGTGGCTAAGTCAACCCTGGTCCTCGAGCGAGTCGACCGCCGGCGGCTTACCCAGGTCGTGGCCGAGAGCCTGCTGCAGAAGCTGGAGCGGGAGGAGCTTGGGCCGGGCGAGAAGCTGCCCTCGGAGCGGGAGCTGATGAAGATGCTCCATGTCGGCCGCTCGACCGTCCGCGAGGCTCTCAACGGGCTCGCCCTCGCCGGCGTTGTCGAGATTCGCCACGGTCAGGGCTACTTCGTGGCCTCCCGCGCCAGGCCCGCGCCGCACGCCCTCGAACTGGCCCTCCGTCGCGGCGTGACCGCGAACCTCATGGAAGCGCGGCTACTGGTCGAGGTCGAGATGATGGCGATGGCCGCGGAACGAGCCACCGTGGAGGACCTGGCCGAGATCGAGAAGGTGCTAGCCGCCTACGAGCGGGCCGTCCGCTCGGGCGCCTCGACGGTCCGGCCGGCCGCCCGTTTCCATCAGCGGCTACTCGACGCGTCGCATAACGAGGTGCTGCTCGGCTTCGTGCGCATGTATATGCCAAAGGTCCTCGACCGCGGCGACGAGCTGGAGCGCGAGGAGCCGGAGCACGCGCTGGCGGAGTACCAGGAGCACTGCTCGCTCTTCGAAGCCGTGCGCGACCACCAGCCGGAGCTCGCCGGGCAGCGAATGCGGGCCCACCTGGAGGTCATGACGACGGAATTCACCCGTGTCGAGGAGGGCTGAGATGGTCCGCGTCGATCCGAACTGGACCTACCACGGGCTGCCCCTGGTCCGTCTCGAGAACGGCTGGTGCGCGATCGACGTACTGGCCCGCACGGGCGGCAGGATCCTCCGGGTCATCGACAAGACGGCCGATCGCAACGTGCTCTGGGAGAACCCCCGCATCGTGCCCCACGAGGCGCCGATCTTCGCCAGCTTCGACGACCACTGGGCCGGCGGCTGGGACGATGCTTTCCCGGGCGGCGCCCCCTCGACGGACCGCTACGGCGAGGCCACGCCGTACATGGGCGAGCTGTGGACGGCACGCTGGGACTGGCGGGTGGTGGACCGGGACGGGCCCGAACTCGAGCTGTCGGTTCTGACCCCGATCACGCCGGCTCGCTACACCAAGACACTCCGTCTCCGCGACGACGCGCCGGTCCTGGACATCAGCTACAGGATCGAGCACGTCGGGACGCAGCCCTTCGACTTCATGTGGGGCATTCATCCGGCCCTGGCCATCAGCCCGGCCCATCGTTTCGACGTTCCTGCGACGCGCGCCGAGGTGGACGAGTGGGCCGGCGGCGGGCTTGGGCGGCAGGGCGATTCATATGCCTGGCCGAATCTGCCGCTACCCGACGGCTCGACCCTCGACGTGCGCCGGGTCCTGGCCCCGGATTTCGGGAGCCTTGCGCTCCACTTTCTGACCGGCCTCGAAGCGGGTTGGGTCGCCTGCACGGACACTTCGATCCATCGCGGCTTCGGGCTGGTCTTCGATCCCTCGGCCTTCCCGGTGGTCTGGCTGTGGATGGTCTACGGGGCGTGGCGCGGCTACTACCACGCCGCCCTCGAACTGTGGACGAGCTACCCGGGCCGGCTGGCCGAAGCGGTGGCAGCCGGACGCGCGCCGGTTTTCGGCCCCGGCGAGGTCCGGGAGGCACGGGTCAGCGCGGTGCTCTACGGCGGTGTGGACGAGGTGACGGGGCTGCGGGCCGACGGGTCGGTGAGCGGCCGGCTCTCTGCCGAGGCGCCCTCTTCGTGATCGGCGTGGGGCAATGAAGGTCACCGGCATCGATTGCCACGTGCTTCTCGCCCCGGACTTCAGCGTCGAGCGGACCTCGTCTGCCCAGGACAGCTTCGTAGTCGAAGTCCACACGGACGCCGGCATCAGCGGCCTCGGCGAAACCGACGTCAACCCATGGATCGCCAAGGCGTGTGTAGATGCCCCGGGCACGCACACGATGGGCCGGGGCCTCCGCGACCTGATCATCGGGTCCGATCCGTTGGATCCCGCGGCGGTATGGGAGCGGGCCTACGTCGGTACGGCGATGAACGGCCGCAGGGGCGCCCTCATCAACGCCCTGGGAGCCATCGACATGGCCCTCTGGGACATCGCCGGCAAGGCGGCCGGGGTGCCGTGTTACCGGCTGCTGGGAGGCGCGGTCAAGGACGAGATCGTGCCGTACGCCTCGCTCCAGCCGGACGTCTCGAGCTTCGCCGCCTATCGCTCTTCGATCGTCGATTGGGCCTTGCGCGCTCGCGACCTCGGCTTCCGGGCGGCCAAGCTCGAGCTGACCTTCGGCGGCCCTTACCGCCACGAGCGGATCGAGGAGCCGGACGAGCGGATCGGCGAGGTAATCGCCGCGGTTCGCGGCGCCGTGGGACCCGGGATGGCGTTGATGGTGGACGTCCAGTACCTCTGGGACGATCCCGAGAAGGCCGCCCGCGTCATCGCTGAGTGGCGCGACTTCGATCTGTTCTTCGTTGAAACGCCGCTCCGCTCGGACGATCTCGACGGCTACCGCCGGCTCCACGAGGCGAACACCGGAACTCGCATCGCCGCGGGCGAGTGGCTGACCACGCGCTTCGAGTTCGCGGACCTGATGGACCGCGGCCTGGCGGACGTGGCCCAGCCCGATATCGGCCGGGTCGGCGGCCTGACCGAGGCCCGGCGCGTCTGCGACCTGGCCGCGGAACGGGGCCGGCTGATCGTCCCGCACGTCTGGAAGACGGGAATCTCGATCGCGGCCGCGGCGCACCTCGCGGCGGCGACCGCCCACTGCCCCTTCATCGAGTTCCTGCCGCCGGCCCTGACCGGCTCCGTGCTCCGGCAGGAGCTGACGGCCGACGAGCTCGCCTTCAAGGACGGGATCATCGCCCTGCCCGAGCGGCCCGGCCTCGGGGTCGAGCTTGACCGGGCCGCATTGGAGCGCTACAAGGTCGCCTGAGGCGCGGCCGTTCGTTATTCGATCACGTGGCCGGCGCGGCAGCCGGCCGGCAGGCAAGACCGGGAGACAATGGATGCGCATCCGGGACCTCGAGACACTCATCCTTCGGCGGCCCGACGTTCGCGACATCGGCGATAGCTCGCAGGACCTCCTCATCGTTCGTCTCCTGACGGACGAAGGCCTCGTCGGGATCGGGGAGGCCGACACGTCGCCTGAGGTGGGCCGGGCGGTCATCGACGCGCCGCTCTCCCACGAGGTCTGCCGCGGCCTTCGCGATGTCGTGGTGGGGCATGACCCGTTCGAGCGCGGGGCGCTGTGGCGGGCGATGTACCGGGCATCGCTCTTCTACGGCCGCTCCGGAGCCGCTCTTCAGGCGATGAGCGCGATCGACCTCGCGCTCTGGGATTTGATGGGCAAGGCCGTCGGGCGGCCCGTCTACCAGCTGCTCGGCGGGGCCTGCCAGCCCCGCATCCGCGCCTACGCCAGCGTCCTGATTCCCGACGAGCCGGCCGAGACGGAGGCTCTCGTGGGCGGCCTGGTGGCCGGCGGATTCAGCGCAGTGAAGCTCGGCTGGGGCGGCCTCGGCCGCAGCCTGCGCCACGATGAGGCGCTCGTGGCCGCGGCCAGGCGTGCGGCCGGGGACGGCGCCGTGATGATCGACACGGCCAGCCGCGCCTGGGACAGCGACTTCCGGGCCACCGAACGGCTGGCCATGATGCTCGCCGATCACGGCGTTTACTGGCTCGAGGAACCGTTCGCGCCCGACGACTACGCCTCCTACGCTCGCCTCCGCGTGCCGGGCCTCCGCATCGCCACGGGCGAGGAGGAGAGCAGCCCCGGCGGCTTCGACCGGCTCATGGAGACCGGCGGAGTGGACGTGGTCCAGCCCGATCCGTCGCGGGCCGGCGGTCTGACCGGCTGCCTCCGCATCGCCGAGCGCGCGGAGAGTCTGGGGCTGGCCCTGGCGCCGCACGCCTGGTCGTCCCCGGTCGTCCGGGCAGCCGCGCTGCATCTCTGCGTCGCGACGCCGCACGCCCTCATGCTCGAGTTCTCGCAGCACCCCTCGCCGCTTGAACGGCTCTTCGACACGGGGCTCGAGTTGCACGACGGCTTCGTTGCTCCGGCGGATCGGCCGGGCCTGGGCGTTGAGCTGGATCTCGAGGCGGCGCGGGCCTTCGCCGTCTAGGGTCCTCCCGAGGGGCGGGGGCGCCGCGGCCGTCCGCCGGCGGGCTACGTAGAGGCCTCCGGCCCTTAGCCGACCAGGGCGACGATCGTGGCTACCAGCGCCCGCGCCGCGAGCTCGACGTCGGCGAGGGCGACTCGCTCGTCCGGACGGTGGGCGTGGGCGAGGCTGCCCGGCCCGAAGACCACAGTGGGAATGCCGGCGGCCGCCAGCCAGGCCGCGTCCGATGTAGCTCGCAGCCCGCCCACGACGGCGGGCGCCCCCAGCCCGGCGAGGGCATTCGCGAGGGCCACACAGACCGGGGACTGCGCCGGTACCTCGACCGGGGGAATGGCCAGCGTGACTTCGCGGGTGACGTCCATGCCGGGCCGCGATACGCGGACGGCCTCGATCACGGCGTCCACCTCGGCGCTCGCTTCTTCGACCGAGGACCCCGGCAGGATCCGCCGGTCCACGTCGAGCCGGCACTCGGCCGCGACGATCGACGCCTGGACGCCGCCGTTGATCGTGCCGACGCTGTAGGAGGCGGGACCCAGCAGCGGGTGTGGGAACGACCGGAACCGTTCGTGCGCCGCCTCGAATCCGGCGACCAGCGCGGCCGCATCGGCGATTGCGCTGCGCCCCTCGTCGGGGGTGCTGCCGTGAGCGGCCCGGCCGCGGACCGTGATGGCCACGTCCAGCTGGCCGTTGCCGACCCTGGCTACGGCCAGGTCGGTCGGCTCGGACACGATCGCCCAGTCGGCCCGCCGGCCGGCGGCCAGCGCGGCGCGCGTTCCGGCTGCGCCCGCCTCCTCGTCGATCACTGCGTCGAGAACGACGCGGCCTCGGAGCTCGACCCCGGCGCCGGAGAGCGCCACGAGCGCCTCCACCATCGCGGCCAGGCCGCCTTTCGTGTCGCACGCCCCGCGGCCGTACAACATGCCGTCCTCCACGACCACGGAGAAGGGCGGCCGGGACCAGCCAGGTCCGGCCGGCATCGTGTCGGTATGGGCATTGAGCAGAAGGAGAGGGCCGTCGCCGCCGCCAAATGACACTGAGAGGTTCGGGCGGCCGGGCAGGACCTCCTCGATCTCGGCTCGAAGTCCGTGGCGGCGAAGCTCGCCGGCCAGCACGGCCACGACAGCGGCCTCGCCCCCCGGCGGGTTCGTCGAGTCGGCCGCGACGAGCCGTCTCAACAGAGACTCCAGGCGGGCCGGATCGACCAGGGAGCCCCCGGATCCATGGATGGACGTGCTACTCATCGTCCGGAGTATGCCATCCGAACGCCGGCTCGCCGGACGATTCGAGTGTGGCTACGATTCGCCCGTCGTGGCGCGCGAGACGAGCGGTACGGGCGGGCGACGCGGGCGCCGAATTCGCGCAAGGTCGCCCTGCATCTCATTCGCGGGCGATCGACGGGAGGTGTCTGGGAGCATGGCTGAGCGAGCCGATCGGGAAACCGCTCCGGCCGCGGCTGCTGGCGGCAAGGTGGTGGTTGCCATCGCCACGCCGCTCGAGGCCGATCTGGTGGCGACGATCCGCGCGGTCGACCCGCGCCTCGAGGTCCTTTACGAGCCGGAGCTGCTGCCGCCGATCCGCTTCCCCGGCGACCACCAGGGCCTTGATGCCTTCCGTCGAACCGCGGAGCAGGATGGGCGCTGGCGCGCACTGCTCGGCTCTGCCGAGATTTTCTTCGGCCTCCCGGGAGATTCGGGCGCGGGCCTGGGCGAGGCCGTTCGCATCGCCCCCAACCTCCGCTGGGTGCAGGGCATGGCCGCGGGAACCGGCGAGCAGGTGCGGGTCGCGAAGCTCACAGCCGTGGATCTGGAGCGCGTGACCATCACCACCGCCAGCGGCGTGCACGGGGCCCAGCTGGCCGAGTTCGCGTTCCTGGGTTTGCTGGCCTTAACCAAGGACCTGCCCAGGCTGCTCCGCGACAAGTCGGAGCGGCGCTGGGCTCACTATCCGGTGCCGGAGTTGCGCGGGCAAACCCTCCTTGTCGTCGGCCTCGGCTCGATCGGGGAGGCGCTCGCACGGCGGGCAAAGGCGTTCGGCATGCGGGTCATCGGCGTCAATCGTTCCGGGGCCACTGAGTCGCCGGATGTGGACGAGATACACGCCGTCGGGAGCCTCGAGGACCTGCTGCCCCGGGCGGACGCTGTCGTCGTGGCGCTGCCATCCACCGACGAGACTCGCCGGATCTTCGACGAGCGCGCCTTCGGGCTGATGCGCGACGGAGCGATCTTCGTCAACGTGGGTCGAGGCGCGGTCGTCGACGAAGACGCGCTGGTCGTGGCCCTGAGGTCGGGCCGCCTGCACGGAGCGGCCCTGGACGTCTTCGCCACCGAGCCGCTTCCCGTCGAGAGCCCGCTGTGGAATCTGCCCAACGTGCTGATCAGCCCACACACCGCCGCTTTCTCGATCCGCGAGAACGCACGCATCGTCGATCTCTTCTGCGAGAACCTGCTGCGATACCTGGCAGGGCAGGAGCTCGTGAATCGCGTGGATCCACGCCGGTTCTACTAGGATTCGGCGGCCGAGGCCGGCGGATCGGCGGGTGAGAGAATGCGGCCGTGAAGGCGAAGCTCGTCGCGTTTGGAGAGCTCAAGATCGAGGGCGAGCACTACAAGCGCGACGTCGTTATCGACGGCGGTGAGATCCGCAAGCGGGACAAAGGCCCTTCGAAGGCGCTACAGGGTCGTGCCCGCCACACACCGCTTACGGCCGCCGAGCAGATCCCCTGGGGCGGCAGGCGGCTGATCATCGGCACGGGCGCTCGCGGACAGCTGCCAATCGCCGCCGATGTGCTCGAAGAGGCCGAACGGCGGGGGATCGTCATCGAGGCTCTGCCGACGAGCGAGGCCTGCCGCGTGCTGGCCGACCTCGACCCGGCAGATGTCTACGCGATCCTGCACGTCACCTGCTAGGTCGGTGGCCTGGCCCTCGGCCGAGCGATCAGGCCAGTCCGGCTCGTCTTCATCGGTAGATGATCGCAGCCGCGCGGCTCTTCGGTCATTCGGGTCCGAAACGCCGTCCCGGCGTCGCGCCGCCCGCGACCGCTGCCCCCGGGGAATGGGTGGGACGGCTCCCACTCGGGGCCGACAGTCCCATTTCGTGGACCGTCCTGCGGCCCGCCCGCTAATCCGGCCGCAAGATCACGTATCCTCCTCGCGGCACGCCGTCCCGTTTGTGGGCGCGGCCGGTCTCGAGGAGGGCCGATGGCGGCCGAGTACAACGCAACGGTGGTGGGCCGGGTAGAGGCTGCGCCCGGATTGATGAGCCTGCGCATCGCGCCGGACAAGCTTCCGTTTGACTTCGAGCCGGGCCAGTACGTGGTGCTGGGGCTGAAGGCCGGTGAGCCCAGGGTCGAAGAGGCCGAGGTGGACGGGCCGAGTGTCGTCGCCGGGGGCGAATCGGCCGGCACGCCGGAAAGCCGCGCGGCCGTGACCGCCCAGGCATCGGCGGCGACGCACGCCGCGACCGATCCCAACCGGCTGATCCAGCGCGCCTACTGCATCGTGTCGGAGAGGCGCGCCACATCGCTCGAGTTCTACGTGACCCTGATCCTGAGCGGTGAGCTCACGCCGCGGCTGTTCAACCTCAAGGTCGGCGATCGGCTGTACGTCGGCCCGAAGGCTCAGGGCCTTTTCACTCTCGACAAGTGGTCGAAGAAGAGCGTCCTGATGATCGCGACCGGGACCGGCCTGGCGCCGTACATGTCCATGATCCGCCACGAGCTCATGCTGCGCGTCGACGGGCGGATCGGGCTGCGGGCGGTGGCGCAGCGCAACGGCTCGAGGCAGTTCGTGGTCGTCCACGGGGCGCGCCACTCGTGGGACCTGGGCTACCGGACGGAGCTCACCGGCCTGGCCCGCCAGGTCGCCAATTTCCACTACCTGCCGCTCATCACCCAGCCGGCGGAGGATCCCACCTGGCGTGGCCCGAGCGGCTACCTGCAGGACTTCATCGCCTCCGGCGCGGTCCAGGCCGAAACACATCTGCCCATCACGCCGGACAACTTCGACGTCCTGCTCTGCGGCAACCCGGGCATGATCGACTCGATGATCGGCTGGGCCGAGGCGCGCGGCTTCACTCATGCCGCCGGCGACAAGGTCGGCACGCTGCACGCTGAGAAGTACTGGTAGGGTGGGGCAGTCGACCCGCCGAGATCGGGCCGAGAACAAGGAACGGGCAGCGCCCTGGGCGCAGCCCGTTCTCCATCCGGCTGCTGGTCCGCTACACCACGGAGCCGATGCGGGTAAGGATGTCGTTGAGTGCGCCGCTGAGGACTGCCAGCGCCCCATCGGCGAGGATGGCCATTGGGTGAGAGGATCAGGGCATACTCCGCCAGGCCCTGGCCTTCTGGGACGAATGAACATCATTGGCATCCGGATAATGGCGCCATCGAGAGGGAGGATGACGTCATTAACACGGGCATGGCGCTGCGGTCTACCCGGACGAACGTAAGTCCGCCGGTCCTATGCCTCGGCGATAACCCCGATCGAGATCCGGAAACCGGCTCGGCGCTGCAGCGGCGGCATCAGCGTCCCCTGGCCGACGGGCGCGTCGCCCGGGAACCAGCGCACCCATTCCTCGTTGAACTCGTCGAACTCCGCCGGGTCGCGCAACGACCAGCTCGCCCAGACGACTTTCTCGAGTGAGCTTCCCTCGGCCTCGAGCCTCGTCTTGATGTTCTTGAGGCACTGGCTTGTCTGTGGCTTGATCCCTCCGCTCACCACCAGGCCGGTTTCGGGATCGACGGGTCCCATCGACGACACGTAGACCATGCCTCCGGCCTTGACCGCTCGGCCGTAGCCGAGGCTTCGCCCGCTCGCATCGAGCGCCCGAGCCAGGTCGGCGGGTACCCGTCTTCGCTTGTCCATGCGAGCCGGGCCGGGTCGGTCGGGGTCTTCCGCAGGGATGCCGAATTCCCCGGGCGCCAGCGTGACCTCGAGTTCCTTGAACCTCTCCATGAAGGTCGGGCGGATCCCGGTCGGCTGGAGCTCTCCCTGGATCTTCCCGTCTCGAAGGCCCGTCTCCTTGAACACGAAGATGTCCTGGGTGAGGATGTCGTCTTCCTCGATCCCGTATACCTCGGTTATGTTGACGATCTTGCGCTCGCCGCCCCGCAGACGGGCCGTGTGGACGATCAGGTCGACGGCCGAGGCGATCTGCTCGCGGATCGATCGCAGCGGCATCCGATAGCCGGACATCAGGACCATCGTTTCCAACCGGCGGAGCATGTCCTTCGGGCTGTTGGCATGCCCTGTCGAGAGCGAGCCGTCCTGGCCGATCGTCATGGCCTGGATCATGTCCAGCGCTTCGCCGCTGCGGCACTCGCCGACGATGATGCGGTCGGGCCGCATGTGCAGGGCGTTGCGCAGAAGATCGCGGATCGTGATCTCGCCTTCGCCTTCGAGGTTCGACGGCCGGGCCTCGAGCGTGATCAGGTGCTCCTGGTGCAGCTGCAGTTCGGCGGCGTCCTCGATCGTAATGATTCGTTGGTCCTCGGGGATGAACGACGAGAGCACGTTGAGCGTCGTCGTCTTGCCCGAACCCGTGCCGCCCGACACGAAGATGTTCAGGCGCGCCTCTACGCAGGCTCGCAGGAAGTCGAACATCTCGGCCGTTGCCGTGCCGAAGCCGACGAGGTCGTCGACCGTGAAGGGCCTGGCGGAGAACTTCCGGATCGTGATGACGGGTCCGACCAGGGACAGGGGCTCGATGATCGCGTTGACACGCGAGCCGTCGGCCAGGCGGGCGTCGACGCGCGGGCTCGACTCGTCGATGCGCCGGCCGATCGGGGCGAGGATCCGATCGATGATGCGCAGGACATGCTCGTCGCTCTTGAATACGACGTTGGTCCGCTCGAGGCGGCCGCCGCGTTCTATGTAGACCTGGTGCGGCCCGTTGACCATGACCTCCGTGATCGTGTCGTCACGGAGGAACTCCTCGATCGGCCCGAGGCCCGTCACCTCCGCGAGCACATCCTCGATCAGGTGCAGACGCTCGTTCCGCGTCATCGTGAACCCGTTGACGGCGATCAGGCGGTCGATGATCCCCTCGACCCTGGCGTTGACGTCCGACGAATCGGCGTCCAGCAGCGTGTCGTAGGCTCGGATGACTTCGTCCTCGAGCCGGGCCTTGATGCTGCTCAGAACGTCAGCCCGATCCGCGCGAGCCGGCCCACGCCCAGGCCTTGGGGCAGCCGGGACCGGCACGAGTGCTGCAGCGTCGGCGACCTGGGCCTCGGCGACCTGGGCCTCGGCCCCCTGCTGCGCCCGCTCGATTCGCCGGAGCAGGGACATGCCTAAGCCTCCCGCGGATGGACGGATATCGAAGACGCCCGTGATTCTAGCCCCGGAACGTGCTCCACGCGGCATCTCCGCGCCGAGCCGCCCGGTCTTCTCACCTGCCGGATCGTCGCGTCGGGAGAGTCGGGCATGTTCAACCGGCCCGATCCGGGTCTATGCTGGCCCCGCCGATCAAGCAGGAGGAGGCCGGCAATGGCCTACGAGTTCACCGTCTCGGACGTACTCCCGGCGACGCCGCAGGCCGTCTACGACGCCTGGATGTCGAACGACGGGCACGCCGGAATGACCGGGGCGGCGGCCACGATAGATCCTCGCGAGGGCGGCGAGTTCAGCGCCTGGGACGGCTACATCGGCGGTCGTACCCTCGCCCTCGAGCCCGGCCGGCGGATCGTCCAGTCGTGGCGCACGTCCGACTTCGACGCGGCCGATGCCGACTCGCAGATAGAAGTGCTGCTGGAAGAGGTCCCCGGCGGGACGGAGATTACCCTCCGCCACACCGCAGTCCCGGATGGGCAGTCCGGCTACGAGCAGGGATGGCGGGACAACTACTTCGACCCGATGCGTGAGTACTTCTCGCGACGCACGTGACGCCGGGCCACACGTGACGCCGGGCCGCGGGCCTCGCGCTGGTCGAGAGGGGCCCGCAAGGGCCGGGTGCGCCTAACGGTCCACTGACCGTGGCCACCGCCTGCCGGTGCCTGCGCTGACCCTGCTTCGCGCCTCGGGACTTGACGCCTCCGGTGCGAATGGGTCAGGGTGATGGCGTGCCTCCACAGCCGCTATCCAAACCGGGACCGGAGACCCGCCTTGGCCGGCTCGTGCAGCCGGCCGACGTCAACGAGCACGGGTCACTCTTCGGCGGAGAGGCGATGCGGTTCATGGACGAAGCCGCCGCCGTCGCCGCCATCCGCTACTCTCGCGGGTCCGTGCGCACTGCCCACGTGGACGCGATCGACTTCCACACGCCGGTACCGCTCGGGGTCTTTCTCGAGGCGATCGCCCGGGTCGTGGCCGTCGGCCGCACGTCCATGTCGGTAGAGGTGATCCTGGAGGCCGAGGACCGCCACACGGCGGAGCGCACCATCACGACCACCGGGCGCTTCATCCTCGTGGCGGTGGACGCCGAGGGGCATCCGCGCGAGGTTCGATAAGCCTCGCTTATCACCCGAATCCGGTTCGGTCTCCCTCTTTAGAGTGGTAACCCGATGGAGACGAAGTTGTGGTGTCAGTAGCTCGGGTCGAGGAGGCCCCGACGCTGGAGATCGGCGAGATGCTCGCCGAACACGGCTCGGTGCTGCTCGCGGCCGCCCGCCTGATCACCCTGAACGATGCGGAAGCCGAGGACGTGGTCCAGGTCACCTTCGAGATCGCCCTGCGAAGGGGTCACACGCTCCGGGATCCCGGTTCGCTTCGCTCGTGGCTTCTCGCGATCGAGGCGCGGGAGGCGGTCCGGCGCGCGCGCTCGATGCGCCGTTTCCTCTCGTTCGGGCCGCGTGTCTACGACCTTGCCGCCGCGGAGCAGGGTCACGACCAATCGCTGTCATTGCGCGACGGGCTGGGAGCGCTACCTCGTCGCGTACGTGCCGCGATCGCTCTCCACTACCTGGAGGGCTACTCCGTGCGGGAGACCGCGACGGTGCTGGGTGTCAGCGAGAACACGATCAAGACGCAGCTGAAGACGGGTCTGGCCCGCCTGCGAGAGGAACTCCGAGATGAATGACTGGCCGGCCGATCCCAAACTCGATGAGAGCCTGCGGCGTCTCGTCAACGCAGAACTGATGTCGGCCCGAGCCGACGCGGCCGGCCTGCCCAGGCCTCGGGCGGCGCGTCGCGGCCGGGAGGGCAGGGCGGCCGCCGGCCTGGGACTGCTGGCGGTGATCGCGATCGTCGCGGCTCTGGCGGTCCGTGGGAACACCACCGGCGGATGGTCGGCAGGTGGGCCCGGCGCGAGCGAATCACCGGGCGCGAGCGTTGTGGCCGCTACCGCCGGAGTGTCCGCGTCCGAGAGCGCGGCGCCCGCAAGCGCCGCGCCCGAAAGCGCCGTGCCCTCTCCGGCGCCGACGCCCACCACCGCTCCGGGCACGCCGGGGAGCTTCACGCCGACCGGCTCGATGACCACTTCGGACAACGGCACCGCCACGCTGCTTCTCGACGGGCGTGTTCTGATCGTGGGAAACGCGGCGACATCGCCGGAGATCTACGATCCGAAGACGGGCCGCTTCACCAGCACCGGGCCCGCGGTCAGGGACACCGGCATGGCCTCGGCGACGAGGCTCGCCGATGGCCGCGTGCTGTTCGTCGGCGGCAGCGACGGCACCAACTCGATCGCGGCCGCCCAGGTCTACGACCCGGCGACCGGCAAGTTCAGCGCGACGGGCCCTCTGAGCACTTCTCGCATGGGTCACACCGCCACGCTGCTGCCCGACGGCCGCGTCCTCATCGCCGGCGGCTCGACCTTCGGCAACACGGGCATGGTTCAGACCGTGACCATGGCCTACCGTCCCGGCGCCGTCGGACGTGGTGGTGCGCCCGTGACCATGACCGGCCCGGCGATGCTCGCCTCGGCCGAGGTTTACGACCCCAAGTCCGGCAAGTTCACCGGCACCGGCTCGATGACTACGGGCCGAGACGCCGCCGGCGCGACGTTGCTGACCAACGGCCGGGTCCTGATCGTGGGTGGCGGAAACGAGGGCAGCGCGGCCGTCGGTTCGGCCGAGAGCTACGACCCCAAGACCGGCAAGTTCAGCCGCACCGGTTCGATGCTCACCGCCGGCTACGTTTTCAACTCGACCCTGCTGCCCGACGGGCGCGTGCTCATCTCCGCCGGCAACGACGGCAACGGCCCTATCTACTCCCTCGAGATCTACGACCCGAAGACCGGCAAGTTCAGCGCGGCCGGCTCGGTAGGTCCGAAACGCGGCTTCTACACGAGCACCCTGCTGGCCGACGGCCGCGTCCTGCTATCCGGGGGCTACGACACTACGGCCGCCAAGACCGCCGGCTACCTGGCCACATGCGAGCTGTACGACCCGGCGACCGGCAAGCTGAGCCCCACGGGCTCGATGACGGCAGGGCGCCTGGCTCATAGCGCCACCACGCTCCTTGACGGCCGAGTCCTCGTAGCCGGCGGCGTCGGCAACGGCGAACCGGGGAACCTCGACTCGGCCGAGCTGTACCAGCCGTAGTCGTGTCCGGCCCGGAGCCTGCCGGCCGACGCCGGCCGGCAGGTGCTCCGACCATGCCGGGCGGCACCCCTTGCCCGTTACAGCGCGGCCCTTTCACGTCCCGGATGGCCCTGTCGGGCCGACTTGCCGAACCCGTAGGCTGGCGGCCAATCGCCGTGCGCCATCCAGGCCAAGCTAATGCACCGGCCTGCGGGGCACGGCCTCCTTTTGGAGGGCTCGATGACCACCGGACATGTGACGGCGCTGTCGCACCCGGAAGACCAGGACTTCATCGACCGGATCATCGGCGATCAGGGCGGCCGCCCCGGCGCGCTTCTCGGCATCCTCGAGAAGCTGCAGGATCACAACCGCCACAAGTACCTGCCGATGGAGACGCTCGAGTACGTGGCCGCCCGCACCGGCGTCCCGCAGTCGCAGGTCTACAGTGTCGCGACGTTCTACGCCCTGTTCAACCTGGACCCGCAGGGCACCCACACAGTGGCCATCTGCCGCGGCACGGCCTGCCATACCCGCGGCTCGCGGGCGCTGCTCGAGCGTGTGAAGCTCCAGCTCGGCCTGCAGGAGGCCCGGGACGACGCCGACAAGCTCACCCTGACGACGCCGGACCGGCGCTTCACCATCCGCACCGTCGCCTGCTTCGGCCAATGCGCGCTCGCCCCTGTGGTCGAGGTTGACCATGCGATCCGCGGCCACGTCAAGGAGCAGGCCCTGATCCGCGAGGTCGAGGCGTTGCGCAGGGACGGCGCGCGATGATGATCGACGGGAGTCGATGATGATCAAGGACTTCGCCGCGTTCTCCGCCGCGCGCGAGGCCGGCCTTGCCAAGCTGCTCCCCGGCCGGCCGCGCATCTCCGTCGGCATGGGCACGTGCGGCTCCGGCAACGGCTCCGAGGCCGTCTACAGTGCCTTCTCGTCCGAGATCGACGCCCGCGGCCTGGCCGTGGCGCTGGCCCCCGTCGGCTGCTTCGGCTTCTGCGCCGAGGAGCCGCTCGTCAACGTCTGGATGCCCGGCCGCCCGCTGCTGATGCTGCACCGGGTTCAGCCGAACCACGTCGACGGAATCCTGAACGGCCTCGGCGACGGCCGCCTGCCCCCGGCCGAGATCGTGCTGTGCAAGATCGAGGAGTGGGACCATCTCACCGGCCACGTCAAGTACGGCTCGGGCTACCCCGACGTGCCGAGCTGGAACGAGGTCCCGTTCTTCAACGGGCAGGTCAAGATCGTCCTGCGCAACTGCGGGCTGATCAACCCCGACGACATCGACGAGTACCTCGCGGTCGGCGGATACCAGGCCTTATACAAGGTCCTGATCGACCAGAACCCGGCCTCCGTGATCGAGCAGATCAAGGCCGCGAAGCTGCGCGGCCGCGGTGGCGCCGGGTATCTGACCGGGAACAAGTGGGAGTTCCTGGCCAAGGCAGCCGGGCCCGAGAAGTACCTCGTGTGCAACGCCGACGAGGGCGACCCGGGCGCGTACATGAATCGCAACGAGATCGAGTCGGATCCGCACAATCTCCTCGAGGGGATGATCATCGCCGGCTACGTCACCGGCGCGTCCAGGGGCATCGTCTACGTCCGCGCCGAGTACCCCCTCGCGGTCCTGCGCCTCGAGCGCGCGATCGAACAGGCCCGGGAGTACGGCCTCCTCGGCGAGGACATCCTCGGGCGGGGCTTTGATTTCGATATCGAGACGGTCGAGGGCGCGGGCGCCTTCGTGTGCGGCGAGGAGACGGCGCTGATCGCATCGCTCGAGGGCCAGGCCGGCCGGCCGCGGTCGCGCCCGCCGTTCCCGGCGCAGAAGGGCCTGTACGGCAAGCCGACCAACATCAACAACGTCGAGACCTGGTACAACGTCGCGCCGATCGTGTCGCGGGGGCCGGCCTGGTTCACCGAGACCGGCAGCGCCAAGAGCGCCGGCACGAAGGTCTTCTCGCTGGTCGGGAAGGTCCAAAGCACCGGACTGGTCGAGATGCCGCTCGGAACGCCGCTCGCCAAGTTCATCTACGACATCGGCGAGGGCGGTACCAACGGCCGCGACATCAAGGCCGTCCAGACCGGCGGGCCGTCCGGCGGGTGCATTCCGGCGGACATGTTCGACACGCCGGTGGACTACGAGACGCTCGCCCAGCTCGGTTCGATCATGGGCTCGGGCGGCATGGTCGTCATGGACGAAGACAACTGCATGGTGGACGTCGCCCGCTACTTCATCGAGTTCACCCACTCGGAGAGCTGCGGCAAGTGCGTCCCCTGCCGCGTGGGCCTGGACAAGGCGCTGCGCATGCTCAACGCCTTCACCCTAGGCACCGCCACGCACGAGGACATCGAGGCGCTCGACGAGCTGTGCCGCATGGTCCGCGACACCTCGCTGTGCGGGCTCGGCCAGAGCGCACCGAACCCGGTCCTCACCAGCCTGCGCCACTTCCGCCACGAGTTCGAAGACCACATCCTGGCCAAGCGCTGCCGGGCCGGCGTGTGCGAGGACCTGGCGCTCTCGCCGTGCGAGAACTCCTGCCCGCTCCACATGAACATCCCGCGCTTCCTGCAGCTCTACAAGGAGGAGCGGGTCGAGGACGCGTTCCTCTCGGTGATCCTCGACAACCCCCTGCCGGCCTCGACGGGGCGCGTCTGCCAGCACCCCTGCGACAACCGCTGCCGCCGGGCCGCCATCGACGAGCCCGTCAACACGCGCGACGTGCACCGCCTGATCGCGGACGAGGTCCTGCTGTCGGACAGGTTCGAGGCGATGGCGAGCCGCGTGCTCGAGCGCAAGCTCGAGCCGACCGGGCGCGAGATAGGGATCGTCGGTGCCGGGCCCACGGGCCTCACCTGCGCCTACTACCTTGCCCTCCTCGGCCACAGCGTGACGGTCTACGACTCTCGCCCCGCCGCCGGCGGGATGCTGCGGTACGCGCTGCCCGAGTACCGGCTGCCGAAGGCCGTGCTCGACAGGGAGATCGAGCTGATCGAGCGCCTGGGGGTCAAGTTCGAGTTCAACGTGAACGTCGGCGACGACGTGACGCTCAACGACGTGGCCCAGAAGCACGAGGCCGTCTTCCTGGCGATCGGCACCTGGAAGGAAGCCTGGGTCTACCTGCCCGGAACCGAGCTCGCGGGTGTGATCCCGGCGCTGCCGTTCCTGGAGGCCGTGTCGCGCGACGAGCAGGTCCCGATCGGGAAGAGCGTGGTCGTGATCGGCGGCGGCAACGCCGCCATCGACTCCGCCCGAACGGCCCGCCGGCTTGGCGCGGACGTGACGATCGTCTACCGCCGCGAGCGCAAGGACATGCCGGCAATTCCGGAGGAGATCGAGGCGGCCGAGCACGAGGGCGCGAAGGTCGTATATCTCGCCGCCCCGCACCGGATCGTGGGCGACAAGAGCGCCCGGGTGCACGCGATCGAGGCGGTGAGGACCAGGCCCGGCGAGTTCGACCTGTCCGGCCGCCGCCGGCCGGTTCCAACCGACGAAGTGATCCGGATCGAGTGCGACACGGTAATCCTGGCCGTCGGCGAGAAGGTGGATCCCGACTTCTGCAAGACCTCGGGTCTGAAGGTGAAGGAGGACGGCACGATCGAGGTGGACCGGTACTCGCTCGAGACCAGCCGCGACCGGTTCTACGCCGGCGGCGACCTCATCACCGGCGCCTCGAATGTCTCGAACGCGATGGGCATCGGCAAGAAGGCCGCCCGCAACATCGACAGGCGGTTGATGGGGCAGGAGCGCTTCGCGAGCCTGATCCCGGACTTCGCCTACCAGATGGAGCCGCCCGAGACGCCGAGCGAGCTCGGTCGCCACACGCCCGCCGAGATGCCCGCCGCCCAACGGGTCCAGTCGTACGCCGAGGTGTCGCTCGGGCTCACCACCGTCGCGGCGAAGGCAGAGGCGGCCCGCTGCCTCCGCTGCGACATCAGCAGCGTCGATAGATAGGAGCATCGCCTTGACTGAGAAGGTGAAGGTCCGCATCGACGGCGAAGTGATCGCGGCGACCGCCGGCCAGACGATCCTCGAGGTCGCGCGAGCCAACGACAAATACATCCCGGCCCTCTGCTACATGGAGGGTCTGAGCGCGGTCGGCGCCTGCCGGCTGTGCATGGTCGAGGTCTCCGGCGTCTCGCGCCTGCTGCCCGCGTGCACGACCCCGGTGCAGGAAGGCCTGGCGGTTACGACCAGCTCGCCCCACCTCGAGTCCTATCGGAAGATCGCCCTCGAGCTGCTTTTCGTCGAGCGCAATCATGTCTGTGCCGTATGTGTCTCCTCGGGCCACTGCGAACTGCAGGCCCTTGCCCAGGACCAGGGCGTCACGCACGTTCGCTACCCGTACAACTACCCCCGGCTCGCGGTGGACACGACCCACCCGCGCTATGTGCTGGACCACAACCGCTGCGTGCTGTGCTCGCGCTGCGTTCGTACGTGCGCCGAGATCGAAGGCGCGCACGTGTGGGACATCGCCGGCCGCGGCATCCAGTCGCGGCTCGTCTCCGAGCTGCAGCGGCCCTGGGGCGAGGCCACGACCTGCACCAGCTGCGGCAAATGCGTGCAGGCCTGCCCCACCGGCGCGATGGCCGAGAAGGGCTGGGGCGTCGAGGAGATGACCAAGCAGCGGGCCGCGGTGAGCCGCCTGACGTCGATGCGCGAGGGCCAGTGATGGAGAAGCTGAAGATCGGCACCTGCTGGCTCGACGGCTGCTCGGGCTGCCACATGTCGATCCTGGACATGGACGAGGAGATCGTCGGCGTGCTCGAGAAGGCGGACATAGTGTTCGGCCCGCTGGTCGATGCGCAGGAGTGGCCCGAGGGAGTGGACGTGGCCGTGATCGAGGGCGCGGTCAGCAGCCAGGACGACCTCAAGCTCGCCCAGACCGCCCGGGCGCGCAGCAAGGTCGTGGTCGCGCTCGGCGATTGCGCGGTGACGGGCAACGTGCCTTCGATGCGCAACGGCATCTCCAGGCGCAAACTGCTCGAGCGGGTCTATGTCGAGGGTGCGACCGAGCACCCCGGCGTCCCGACCGACGGCGTGCCGGCACTGCTCAAGCATGCGGAGCCGCTGCACCAGGCGATCAAGGTCGACGTCCACGTCGCCGGCTGCCCGCCGAAGCCCAGCGCGATCCTGATGGTGCTGACCGAGCTGCTCGAAGGCCGCGAGCCGGAACTCGGCTCCAAGCTGCGGTTCGGGTAGGAGGCCGGCATGAAGAAGGTCACGATCCACCACGTGACGCGCATCGAGGGCCACGCGAAGATCACGATCAAGCTGAACGACGCGGGCCAGGTGACGGACACCCAGTTCCACGTGACCCAGATCCGCGGCTTCGAGAAGTTCATCGAGGGGCGGCCGTACTACGAGATGCCGTCGATCACGTCGCGCATCTGCGGCATCTGCCCGGTCAGCCACCTGCTCGCCTCGTCGAAGGCGTGCGACGCGATCATGGCCGTGCGCATTCCGGCCTCGGCGGCCAAGCTGCGCGAGCTGCTCCACTGCGCCCAGTTCGTGCAGTCGCACGCCCTGTCCTTCTTCCATCTCTCGGCGCCGGACCTTCTCCTTGGCATGGACTCCGATCCGGCGAAGCGGAACGTCGCGGGCCTGCTCGACGAGCACCCGGACGCCTTGCGCGACGGGATCGCGCTGCGCAAATTCGGCCAGCAGGCCATCGAGCGGCTCGGCAAGGAACGAATCCACCCGTCGTGGACCGTGCCGGGCGGCGTCAATGCCCCGCTGGACGCGCAGGCTCGAGAGAAGACGCTGGCCGAGCTGCCGGCGGCGATGGCGATCGTGAAGCGCACGCTGGCGCTCTGGAAGAAGACCCTCGACGGCTTCCCGGACGAGATCGAGTCCTTCTCCAACTTCCCGACGATGTACTGCGGCCTCGTCGGACCGGACGGCTCGCTGCGGCTGTACGAGGGGAACCTGCGCTTCGTCGGCGCGGATGGAACCCTCGTCGCGGACCAGGTGAAGCCGGACGACTACGCGACCTACATCGGCGAGGCGACGCTCCCGGACTCCTACCTGAAGGCGCCGTACTACAAACCTGTCGGTTACCCAGACGGCATCTACCGCGTCGGCCCGCTCGCGCGACTCAACGTCGCCGACCGCTGCGGCACCCCGCAGGCGGACGCGGAGCTCGATGAGTATCGAGGGCGCCTCGGCCGCATCGTCCAGAGCGGCTTCCACTACCACTACGCCCGGCTCATCGAGGCCATGTACGCCCTCGAGCGGATGCAGGAGCTGCTCGACGACCCGGCGATTCTCGGGACCAAGGTCCGCGCCCATGCCGGCGTCAACAACCTCGAAGGCACCGGTGTCATCGAGGCCCCGCGCGGAACGCTCATCCACCACTACAAGGTGGACGATAACGGCGCCATGACCTGGGCCAACCTGATCGTCGCCACGGGACACAACAACCTGGCCATCGGCCGCGGCATCACGCAGGTGGCCAAGCGGTTCGTCGACGGCGCGAAGATCCAGGAAGGCGCCCTCAACCGCGTGTCGGCACTCGTCCGCGCCTACGACCCCTGCCTCAGCTGCTCCACTCACGCCCTCGGCACGGTCCCGCTGCTCCTGCAGCTTCTCGGGCCGGACGGCAAGCTCCTCGACGAGCTGAGGGCGGACTAAGCCGGGTTCCGGGTTGCGGGTCGCCGGTCGGCGCTCGGCCAGGCGCGCACCCTGTGGAACCGAGCGTTCCAGCGGCTCGCCTTCGCTTGCGCTCGCGCTCGTCTGGGTTGAAGGTACGGAAGCGCCGGCGTTCCGGCGGCCGCGGAACGGGCGATGGACGTGCCAGAAGGAAGACAAGATGGGCTGCTTCTGTCGTAACACCCTGGCGCTGACATCGGGTCGTGGATTCGAGCCGACGGATGTCCCCGATCGGTATCGCTTCAGGCTTCGGGCCCACGACCGCATTACCGCCCCGACCGCCGACTGGACCGCCGTCAAGGAGATCGGCGAATTCCGAAGGATCGAGCGCTACGCCTCGTACGAGATCACGGAACGGCGCTACAACGCAACCCCGTCGTACTACGAGTACTCGGTTCAGTTCATCCGTTCGCAGCTGCCGGTGGGCACGAACTGCGACGGCGCTGCAAGTCTGATCGAGACGTGACCACGCGATCCTCGGAGGAACGGTGATGGCCGCGACCATCTTCCCCACATCCGGGCTGGCCCCGATCAACGGCATTGAGCTGGCTTATCAGATCTACGGCAGCGGCAGGCCGCTGGTCCTCCTCCATGGGGGCTTCGGCTCGGTCGAGACGTTCGGCCCGAACGTCGCGGCCCTGGCCGCCGGCCGCCAGGTCATCGGCGCAGTAGTTCAGCTCGGCAATTCCGGAAGTTCACGGCCCAGCGCTTATGCGGCGTCGCCGGCGTGCCCGCCTCTGTCCCTGTTGAGGAGCGACAGGCCACTCGCCGAGCGGCCGTCGCGAAGGCCCTGGTTGCCGGCCGCACTCGGTGAGCCGTCGTCCCTGGATGAAGGTATCGCCGCGAATGACGCCGGCCGGGGCCGTTTGCGATGGCGGTTGGCGTTCATCCGGTCGTACGCAACGCACATTGCGTCGGAGAGGCTGCCTCCCACAACCGGCTGGGCCCAGCCGATCGCGAGGCGGACGCCGACTCCGCCGGCTTCCAGCCACCTGTCGCAGGCGGAGGACACCCGTTCGACGTAGTTGATCGCCGCCACCTCGTCCGTTTCAGGCAGCAGCGCGGCGAAACGAGCATGCCCGGTGCGCGCCAGGAAATCCGCGGCGCGAGCGCTCCGCCGCATCGACGCCGCCACGGGCTCGATGAGCCGGTCCGCGGCATCCTGCCCGATGAGGGAGGCGAGTGAGCCCAGACCTTCGAGCTCAGCGAGGAGCACTGTCACCGGGCGGCCGTAGCGGGCGAAGCGGTTCTCCTCGTACCGGAAGACCTCGTCCCACCCCCGACGATTGGCGAAGCCGGTCGCCGTATCGACCAGCCGCTGGTCGGTCACGTGGTCGTCCGCCTCGTGTCCGCCGGGGCCAGGGACGAGCGTCGGCGTCGGCTCTGCCGTCGCGGCGGACGGTGGACTCGCAACGAGCGGGCCCGGGTCAGCCGACGCGAGACCCGCAGGCACGCCGAGCTTCGACAGGATCCGCGGCGATGCCGCCGCTGGCGAACTGGGCATAGGAGCGGGGATTCGATCGATGACCGGATCAGGAAGATCGCCCGCAATTCCTCGCCGTCGCATTGCCGGCGCATAGCGCGCCACGGCCGCAAGACTCACGAGCGCGGCCGCGATGAGAGCGCTGACGACGAGTTTCGGATCCAGGTCAGGTACCCCCCGGTAGAGGCAGAAGTGTAGGGGGGTCCCGGGCTGCCCCGCGCTGGTACAAGAGTCATGGGGCAGGGTGCCGATCCCACCCTCGGGCAGGCCGCGCCCGCCAGGGCCCGTGTGGCAGACTGGGCCAATGGGGGGTTGATCGGCGCCGACTGGCCGAGCACTGCGCTTTAGGCGTCGAGGGCCCCGACGGCAACCATCCGGGGCCGGCTCGGAACAACGATCGCGGTCTCGAAGCCGGACCGGGGCTGCGAGCTGAGCGAGACGAACACGTCCGGGGAGTGGTCCAACGGTCGCGCACTTCGAGGTCGATGACATCGAGGCCGCGGTCCGTGATCTGACCTCGCGGGGTGTCACTTTCGAGGAGTACGAGACGCCCAAGACGGTCAACTTCATCGCCCAGGTCGGTCCGGCTCGCGGTGCCTG
>Ga0209777_10002139_pt1 | contig 26723 bp, 14 predicted proteins | sample FrelakmetHBP12HB_FD_187147 | JGI IMG/M metagenome (GOLD analysis project Ga0209777, IMG submission 187147) | Freshwater lake sediment microbial communities from the University of Notre Dame, USA, for methane emissions studies -HBP12 HB (SPAdes)... | ecosystem: Environmental > Aquatic >...
CCGCTGGGGCAATCAGCGAGTACCTGGTAGGTGCCCGCCGCTACGGCGGGTATGGTCAGGTTCGTTGGTGAGAGATCCCCTGTCGCATTGGTGGCCACGGACTGGCTGGGCTCGCCCGAGTCGTACTGGCCGTTCTTGTTACTGTCGAAGAACACCCGACCGGAGGTGTTGCCGGCAAAATTTCCGCCCGTTACAGTTGTGGTGGTACCCACAGGTCCACACGCGGGGCTCAGGCCTATGCTGGGGACCGCCACCGCGAAGTTTGCGACGGCCTCTATGGGTGAACCGCTGGGGCAGTCAGCGAGTACCTGGTAGGTGCCCGGTGCTACGGAGGGTATGGTCAGGGTCGTTGTTGAGATCGCCCCCGTCGCATTGGCGGTCACGGACTGGCTGGGCTCACCCGAGTCGTACTGGCCGTTCTTGTTACTATCGAAGAACACCCGACCGGAGGCGTTGCCCGCAAAACCGCTGCCCGTTACAGTTGTGGTGGTACCCGCAGGTCCGCACGCGGAGCTGAGGCTTATGCTGGGGACCGTCACCGCGAAGGTGGCGGAGGTCTCTACGGGTGAACCGATGGGGCAATCAGCGAGTATCCCGTAGCTGCCCGCTGCTACGGAGGGTATGGTCAGGGTCGTTGAGAACCCCCCCGTGGCATTCGTGGTCACGGATTGGCTGGGCTCACCCGAGTCGTACTGGCCGTTCTTGTTGCTATCGAAGAACACCCGACCGGCGGCGTTGCCCACAAAACCGCTGCCCGTTACACTTGTGGTGGTTCCCGCAGGTCCACACGCAGGGCTGAGAGTCAGGGCCTCGTTTGTCAACCAGAACGTGACAGATGCCTCCAAGGGCTCGCCGATGGGGAAATCCGCACATATGCTGTAGCCGTGTGCCAGGGCCGCTGGCACGCCCAGGGTCGTCGTGAAGGTCCCATCGGCATTGGTCGTCAAGGTCCTGCTGGGTTCGCCGGAGTCATATACCCCATTCCCGTTCCGGTCAAAGAACACCTGACCGGCAGTACTCCCTGCAAAACCACTGCCCGTAACGGTCACCGTCTCGCCCCCAGGTCCGCTGGGGGGGCTCACGGTGATACTCTGATTGGCAGCGGGCCCAACGCCGCCCGTGGCGGAGACAGCCAACGCCATCACCTCGGTGTCACCGAGCATCCGGTCGTAGATCCGGAAGTCGTCCAGAGATCCGATGAAGTAGGCATCCGCCGCGTGCTGCGACCTGCCCAGCCAGTTCTGGGTGGTGTTGCCCAGATCGCTGGGCTTGTGTTGAGCGGTGGTCTTGGCGACGACCTGCCCGTCCAGGTACAGGCCATGCATCCCGTTCACCGCGTCAATCCCCACCGCCACGTGATGCCATCCACTGGGTAAGGCCTGAGACGCGGACGTACACTCCTCACTGCCCGCCCCGGTGAGGGCCATGGAGAACCACATCGGGCCATCCGTGACCGTGCGAGGTGTCAGGTACATGTAGACCTCTTCGCCACTGCCGAAGTCGAAGATCCGCTGCCAGTCGCCCGGGCTGCCCGAGAAATCCACCCAGGTTGCGAAGGTCGAGTCGGTCAGCGATGAGATCACCGAACCTATGGGCAGTCTCACGTAGTTCACGCCGTCCAACTCCAATGCACCGTTTATCTTGCCCCCGGTCGGCTTCCACGTGGGACCCCCGTACAGGACTCCATCGTTCGCGCCCGCACTGTCATGGGCAACCGCGCCGGTGGTCTCGTCCAGCTTCCACCAGCCCACGAGATTCGCATCGCTGACCTCTGTCTGTGACAACTGGGCCATCTCTGCATCGCTCATGGCCCGGCGGTAGATTCGGAAGTCGTCCAGAGAGCCGTTGAAGTATGGATCTGGGTATTGCGATCTGCCGAGCCAGTTCTGGGTGGTACTGCCGAGAGAGCTTGGCGTGTATCGGGCAGCCGTCCTCCTAGCCGCGACCTCACCATCGAAGTACAGTGTGTGCGTTTGACTCACTGCATCGATCGTCACGGCCACGTGGTGCCATCCTGTGGCCAGAGGCGCCATCGCGGTCGTCTGATCCTCAGCCCCTGCTCCCCCCGTCGTAATGGCGAAACGCATCCGTCCTCCGTCATTGGTGGGTGTAAGAAACATGTTGACGTTGGTGCCGGTGCCGAAGTCAAAGACACGCTGCCCGACACCGCCCGTGCCGGACCAGTTCACCCATGTGGCAAAGGTGGAGTCGGTCAGGGAACTGATGAGCGAGCCAATGGGCAGGTCCACATAGTCGCCCGCACCATCGAACTTGAGACAACCTGCTATCTTGCCACCGGTTGGTTGCCACACGAGATTGCCGTACAGGACCCCGTCGTTGTCGCCCGCGCTGTCGCTGGCGATGGTGCCTGACGCCTCGTCCAGCCTCCACCAGCCCGCAGGACCGGCCCCGATCGATCCTCCCGGTAGTACCATTGCAGGGGCCAGGTACTGCCCGTCGATCACCGTCCGAAGGGGAATGCCCGGACCCCGCCAGGCCACAGCCAGGTTGTCGTCCCCGGTGCCTTCGGCGTGCAGGACCTCGATGTAGTACCTGCGGCTCCCCATCAACTGGATGGGGCTGGACTTCTGTTGCGCGGCGTTGTCGAAACCACGTGGAGGGGTCGCAGTCGGCGCGCTCGCGATCAGGATCTTATTGGCTGGGTCCTCGTCGGGGCTCAGCCACAGTTGGCTCTGGTCGTCGCTGGCGATCCAGAAGGTGTAGGCACCTGTGGCTGAGGGGTAGAGATACCCCCGGACTCGTGTGCCGTAGTTGTCTCTCCAGTTGGTCGGACCTTCGAGACTCGTCCGCCACTCCCTCGTGTCCGGATTGTTGGGGAACCTGCGCAGGCTCTGCAGCGAGCTGATGGAGCCGTTGGTCCCCAGGTAGTACTCGAACAGGATGCTGCCCCTGGCTACGACCTCCCCCGTGCCTGCCAGGGCATACTCACCCGTTGCGGAGTCATACGAGGCCGGCGGATTGGCCAAGACAGAGACAGCGCCGGATAGGACCAGTGTCAGCCCGAGCCGGATGGTGAGGGCCTTGCGTTCCTTTGTCTTCATGATGGTGTCTCCTTCGATGGGCTCCAGCCTGACCTTGACCGAGAATTGGCCGCGACAAGTATGGGGCCATGTTCTTGTGCTGGCAGATCCTCCAGCGAGGCAGTGGCTGCGAGCGACCGCCGCCTCGTTCGTCCACCCAGTGGCATTCTCCTTGCGGCCATACCTCCGCTTAGTCAAAAGCACTTGGGGACGGTCGAAACCTGTGGGGTGATGACGACGGGGGCGGGTGGGGCCAAAGGGCACCTGCCCTCAGTGCCAGAGCCGCTGTGAATCTACCTTCTCTCATCTTGTTGTCTCCGGAAGAACCTTTGTTAGGCTGGTCACTATAGAGAAGTACTCGGAAAATCGTGAATCCTGCGCGCGGACCGCGGAATCTCTGTCTTTTTCTCTTGCCGCCTGGGGACGATAGGTCTCCGGGACAGGGCGCAGGTTATGGGCAGGGGGCCGAAGGCTCTGGGGGAGGGGCCAAGAATACGTACTTTCCACATATAGACACGTGCACGGGGGGACACTATACTGATTTGCCTGTCGAGGGTCGAGCTCACGCTCAAACCACGAGAATAACGGCAGCAGGGGCTATCTCATGAGGGAGGTGGCTATGAGGCACGAGGATCGCACGAGCATTGGGGGGGTGTGCGATAGGTTCCTAACCACGGAATGGTCACTCGTCGAGGGTATCCAGAGGGGGGAGGACGGGCATGATGCCCTTCTCGGTAAGCTTCTGGAACGGTATTGGAAACCCGTGTTTTGCTATCTCTACCACAAGGGCCTGGGCAATGAGAAGGCCAAGGACCTGACCCAGGGCTTCTTCCAGGAGGTCGTGCTAGGTCGAGGGCTCATCCAACGGGCCAATCCCACAAAGGGCAGTTTTCGCAAGTTCCTCCTGGCTGCGCTGGAACACTACCTTCAGGGCATCCATCGCAGGGAGAGTGCCCGAAAGCGGTATCCCAGGGGCGAACGGATCGCCCTGGACCAGATCGATCCGGCGGGACTGGATGAGCCGACCGAGCGGTTGACTGCTGAAGAATCCTTCAACTACGCCTGGTTGGCCTCACTACTGGATGAGGTCTTGGCCGAGGTCGAAGCGGATTGCCTGGCCCACGGCTTGGAGGTGCATTGGCGGGTCTTCAAGGAGCGGGTTCTGGACCCGATCGTGAACGAGACAGCCCCACCCTCCTTGGCCGACGTCAGCCACATGCACGGCGTCACCGACCCGGCGAAGGCCTCCAACATGATCATCACCGTCAATCGACGGTTGCAGACTGTAATGAGGCGTCATCTTCGCCAGTACGCCAGTTCCGATGCTGCTGTGCAAGAGGAGTTGGAGGAATTTGTGCAGATGTTTTGCAGAGGGGGCGCAGGATAGGGTGCAGACGGCGTATTTACATAGTGAGGTGGTGCATGGGCACCACGGCGGCCATGGCGCCGGGCGGTGCGGCGAGTGGGGGGCCGTATGGTCCCTGGACGGAAAGGACATGGAGAAGTCAACCTATGGCTTGAAGCCATCACAACTGGGCCGGCTTCTGGCTGCCAGCGCAGGTGCCTTGGAGTCGAGGGAGGCCATGGCTGGAGACCAGGCCAACGAGACACTGCTTCAGCAATACCTGAGTAGGCGGCTGTCCAGTGAGCCGTCTTTTGAAGAGGCATTGCTCTCGGCAGGCGGTCGATCTGTCGAAGAGGTGCGACCCCTGCTCGATAGGTCCATGAGGGAGGTGCTGCTGGACCCCGAGTGCGATCTGGCTGTCCTCAAGGCGGTCAAGGACCACAGCAAGAGACGGTCTGCCATGGTTACATCGGGGTCGGAGACGCTCACGACCACGGCCCTCTACTACGCGGCCATTGCCGCGGCCCTGGTCTACCACGGTGAGCGGATCACCACGTATTCGACCGAGAGCCTTGAGCGTCGTTTTTCGCTCCTGGCGGAGAGGCCATGGATGGACTCCGAGTGCAAGGCCTTGTTTGTGCGGGCGGCCGAGTGGTGCCGTCGAAACAGGACCGCCTCCCCATGACCGCTGCCCAGAACGACCGCCCGGATCGCGACAGTGAAGGCCTCTCCGTGAGCCGACTGCCTCCAGAGGAGGAGGTGCGGTTCTCCGCCCCAGCCCCAGAGATCGAGGGGTACCAGATCCTGGACAAGCTCGGGGAGGCCGGCCAGGGCCAGGTGTGGCGAGCGGTTCAACTGACCACGCAGCGGCAAGTTGCCCTGAAGGTGCCCCGGGTCGGTCTGCTTTCCTCGAGGAAGACCCTGATCCGCTTTGAGAGGGAGGTTGAGATCGTCGCCCGGCTGAGGCACCCCAATATTGCCTCCATCATCGACAGCGGTGTGCAGCGGGGTCTGTACTACTATGCGATGGAACTGGTCCAGGGCCAGCATCTGGATCAATACGTCAAGGACCACGACTTGTCGCATCGCCAGATCCTCGAATTGATGAAAGTCGTCTGCGAGGCCGTCCAACATGCCCACCAAATCGGCGTGATCCACCGTGACCTAAAACCCTCTAATATCATTGTTGGCGAGACGGGTCATCCCTACGTTGTGGACTTCGGCCTGGCCAAGAGCATGATGGACGCCCATCCCGCGGCCACGGTTTCGCTAGAAGGCGAGGTGGCGGGCACGCCGGCGTACATGTCACCGGAACAAGCGGCTGGAAATGCGGACCGGGTGGATACGAGGACCGACGTGTACAGCCTCGGGGCCATTCTGTTCACACTGTTGACCGGTCAGTACCCTCACGATCTGTCTGGTTCGCACTTTGACGTCCTTCGCCGCCTCCTGGAAGAGGAGGTCATACAGCCGCGAAAGCTCAGTCCGAAGATGGACCGCGACCTGGAATCACTGCTGCTCAAGGCCTTGGAACGAGATCCCAATCGTCGGTATTCCTCTGCAGCCGGACTGGCCGAGGACATCGACAACTATCTGAAAGGACTGCCTCTCATTGCAGCCCCTCAGTCTCAGGCCTATCGGGTCAGGAGTTTCATCCGGCGTCACCGTGCGGGCGTATTGGCCGGTTCCCTGATGGCCGTCTCGGGTGTGATCGCGCTGTGTGTCTTGTCGGTCAGCACGGTGATGATCGCGAGAGAGAAAGACAGGACACACGATGCACTGGAGAGCGAGCGTCGGGCTGCTGAGGGGGCTGCTGAGGCACGGGCGTTGGCGGAAGGGCAACGGGGGGAGGCCATCAAACAACGTGACCTGGCCTATCAGAACCTCTATGTGGGCCAGATCCGCCTGGCTCCGCAGTATTGGCAGGCAGGTCAGATCCTCAGAATGAAGGAGATGCTCGACGATTACATGCCGGAGGAAGGTGGGGCTGATCTTCGCGGCTGGGAATGGTACTACCTGTTGTCTCTCTGTCACGAGGATGCGATGACACTAAGGGGCCACACGAGCCAAGTTAGCTCCGTCGCCTGGAGTCCCGACGGGCAATCCCTTGCATCGGCAGACGAGAATGGCATGGTAAGGATCTGGGATGCAGTAGCCGGGCGGGAAGGGCGCGTATTTCGTGCACACAACGGTAGTGTATCGCGGGTCGCCTGGAGCCCGGATGGGAAGAACCTGGCCTCTGCAGGTTCGGACCGGGTAGCAAGGGTCTGGGATTCCGCAGCAGGAAAGGAGGTTCACACCCTTAGAGGACACAGTGGTGGTGTGAACGCCGTGGAGTGGAGTCCGGACGGGAGGAGGTTGGCTTCCGCGAGTTCTGACCGTACAGTAAGGGTCTGGGATGCCTCAACCGGGCAAGGATGTCTGACGTTTCACGGGCACACCTCCGATGTCGAGTGCCTCGCCTGGAGTCCCGACGGCCGGTGGGTGGTCTCTGGAGACAGCGAGGGTCGCCTGATTATGTGGGAAGCCCTTACCGGACAGGAAATCCACGCATGGCAGCCCTTTCGGCACGACCTCTGGGCCGTTGCGTGGGACCCGAGCGGGCACTCGGTGGCCGTAGGTGGCTACGGAAACCCGGTTCTGATCATGGACGCCGCAACGGGAGAGACGAAGGTGCACATCCCGTTGCCCTGTACCACAAACTGCATCGTCTGGAGCCCCGACGGCAGGTTCATTGCCACTGCGTCCTGGAACCAGATGGTCCAGCTCTGGGATGTGCAGACCGGGTCAGAGGTATCGGCCTTTCGAGGACATGAGGGCTGGGTGAAGTCGGTGGCCTTCAGTCCCGATGGTCGCCAGTTGGCATCCGGCGGCAACGATCGTGAGGTCAAGATCTGGAATAGGGACAGAGGCGAGCCGCCTCTGATTCTGCAACATCCCTCAGTCCATGGCGTTGCCTGGAATCCCAAGACCGGCCTCTTGGCGTCTGCTGGGGGAGGGAAGCTCAGGATATGGGAGCCACGAACTGGCCGGGAAGTGGTCTCCTGGGATGTGCCCGAAGGGGTGGAATCCATCGCGTGGGACTCTGAAGGGACCCGTCTGGCTGGAGGTCCATGGGGAGATCCTGGTAACACGCTGAAGGCGTGGGATTCCACTACCGGCCGAGAAGTCTTCAGTCTGCCGGGAGGCTCGAATCCTGCGTGGAGTCCGGATGGGAGGCGTCTGGCGTTTTCACTGGAGGAGACCGTTGAGGTTTGGGACCTCCAGACACGAGAACGGATCCTCGGGCTCACGGAACCTGGAGAATCGTTCTCCTCGGTGAGCTGGAGCCCTGACGGGCGGAAGATTGCCGCGGGTGGGGCCGGTCTGGTCATCGTGTGGGATGGGACATCGGGAAAACGCATCTGCGTACTGGAGGGACACCAGCGTGACAGGTGGGTCGGCGCCCTGGCCTGGAGTCCAGACAGCAATCGCGTCGTCTCGGGGGGCTGGGATCAAGAGATCCAGGTCTGGGACATAGAGAAGGGGCGGGAAACAGCCTCCCTGATTGGGCATACGGGAGCCATCTTTTCACTGAGTTGGAGTCCTGATGGCCGGCGCATTGCCTCGAGCGGCAGCGACTTGACAGTCAAGGTCTGGGATATTGTCACTGGCCGAGAACTGCTGACCCTTCCCTCTCATGCGGGCCGGGTGTCCTCTGTGGCCTGGAGCCCGGACGGGAGGCAGCTCGCCAGCGCCGCAGCAGATGGAAGGATCAGGATCTGGAATGCCGAGGAGGGCTATGAGACGGAGTCAAGCCCAGACTACCGTCAGGGCCGCTGCAAGAGATACCATGACAGGGCGATTGACTTCGTGACGAACCTCCGCTTTCGTGAGGCCTGCGAGGCGTTCAGCAGGGCGCTCAAGTTGGACCCGAGTTGGACCACTGCCCGCTATGAGAGGAGCCAGGCCTACTGGCAATTGAAGGAGTACGGCAGTGCGATGGCAGACTTGGAGCATTGCATGGACGAGGAGCCGAACCGGATCGAGTACCTTCAACAATTCGCCTGGTCGTTGGCGACGTGCCCAGAGCCAGCCCTGTACGATCTCCCGCGGGCGGCTCAGTGCGCGGGAACGGCCATCCGGCTGTCTCCTCTGGACGGCGCTGCTCATACCACCCTCTCGCTGATCCACTATCGGATGCGACAGTGGCAACAGGCTCTCGATGCGTCACAGAGGGCGTTGGACCTCTACTGCCGTCCGCGGGCCTTCGATCTGCTTCTTCAGGCCATGGCCCATTGGCAGCTTGGTGAAAGAGGGCAGGCTCTGAAGCAGTACAGACGGGCCGTCGGGCGCCTGCGCGAGTCCCAGCCACCCACCTCGTCTGAAGTCGAACTCCAACGCGAGGCAGGCCGGCTGTTGCGGGTGCAGGTGGCGGCGTCTGATTTTGACTGGGACCTCAAGGGGGCTGAGATCACGGGCATGACAGCCACGAGCAACTGTGACCCGATCTCTGGAACGGCTCTCGGGAACCTGCTGAACCGCGCCGGACTGAGTGACCGGGACCACGACGGTGTTCTGGAACATGACACGGATGGCGGCCACATGTGGCTCGGCCACCCGGCGGACGGCGATCCGTGGATAGAGGTGGATCTGGGCGGTATCCACCCGTTGGACGCCGTGCGTGTCTGGAACTTCAACGCACAGGCACAGACACATCGAGGTACCAAGACAGCGGATATTCTGGTTTGGACGAAGGAGGATGGTTGGACAAAGGTCCTGGATGACGTCGAGCTGGATGAAGCGGTCCACGGGAACGACTGTGAGCCTACCGTGATCCCGCTGGGCGGCGTACGTGCGGAGAAGTTGCGCATGGACCATCTGAAGAGCTTTGGCGATCCTGCGTACGTCGGACTGGCCAAACTCCAACTCTTCGATGTCAGAGGCAACCAGGCGGGCAACCCCTATCCAGCCGATGGAACGGACATCGGCGTCGAGCCCACCCTGGATCTGCGGTGGGCACCCGCCTTGGATGCGGTCGCCTATCGTGTGTATCTTGGCGATAATCCGCAGAGTCTGACCCTTGTTGGTGAAGCCCTGGATGCTCGCGTCGCGGAATCGGTCAGGCTGGAGAGATGCAAGTGGTACTGCTGGAGAGTGGATGCCGTCCGGGCCGATGGCTCCGTGGCCGAAGGCAAGCTGTGGACCTTTTCCACGGGGGATCTCGTCGGATGGTGGCAGTTCAACGAGAAGGGGGGCAGGGTCGTGACTGATTCGTCGGGCCGAGGGAATCACGGCCGATTTGCCGGCGATCCGCAGCGACGGTCGAACGACCCGAGCGGGGTCGTTTCGCTTGACGGCCAGGATGACTACGTCTATATCGGCGATGAACCCGATTTTGACATGACCTCAGAGATAACCCTGGCATGCCGGGTCAGGGTCAACCGATTCACGCGACTGTGGCAACCGATCATCACCAAGGGGAATAGGGCTTGGCGCCTCATCCGCGCAGCAAACGAAAGGCATGTTGAATTCGCCTGCACAGGCATGACCGTCGAGGGTACTTCCTGGGGAAACCTGAGCGGCAAGACGCCTATCGACGATGACCGGTGGCATCGCGTCGTAGGAGTGTGCGACGGCAGGAGATTGTACCTGTATGTGGACGGCCTTCTGGACTGCTCCGTTGAATGCTCCGGCAAGATGAACTCGACGACCGATCCTGTACTGATCGGTGCAAACGCCGTCGATCCCATCCCTGATCAGCCCTGTTGGAGCGGTCTGATCGACGACGTACGGATCTATAGCTATGCTCTCACGTCGCGTGAGGTCAAGGCCCTCTGTGCAGGGGGAGGCCCGGGGCCATTGGCCAGACCGGCGTGGGCGGCTCAGAGGACGAAGGAATGACCGTTCGTGCAGGATGCGGCGATGCGGCACGGTCTTCCGCAGGGAGAGTCCTGCCCCCTCAGAAGGTCATCTCTGCGGACAGATAGGCCCTGCTCTGGTCATATCCCAGGTTGCCCTTGGAAGGGACACTCATCAAGAACCCCGAAGGCGGCGTGGAGTCGGCAAAGAGGTTCTCGATGACACCCTTGAGCCGCAGATGACGGTTGACCTTGAACAGGACGGATACGTCCACCAGATTCCGCGAGTTTTCATAGTCCGCCGTCATGCTGCCGTTGATGTCGCGGGTATACGCTGAGTTGTAGACGTAGTTCAGCCCGAGGACCAGCCGGTCTTCGATGAGACGAGACGCCAGGTTGAGTTTGACCTGATGCGGCGGATAATGCTGCTCAATCCGGTTGTGCAGGCATTTGACGTACCCGTAGCTGGCGTCCACCGTGGTCTTGTCCGTGAGGTCGTACTTGGCCAACACCTCGGTGCCCCAGATTTGGAAGCTGCCTGGGACGTTCTGGAACATGCCCCAGGGAGCAATGGACGTCTTGTCGATCTCCGTGACCTGGTCGGCCGTCCAGCAGTTGTTCAGGCCTCCCCAGGAAAGCTGGTCGGTGAAGGTGTTGTAGAATAGATTGAGTCCGCCTTCCAGCTTCTTTGTCCACTTCTTCTGAAGATCCAGCTCCCAAGAATCCATGGTCTCCGGTTTCAGTGGAAACGTAGGATAGCCCAATCCCTGGGCTATGTTGTTGTTGTACACGTTCCACGTGTAGTAGGCCGCATCCGGCATACGGAAGCCTTGCTGATACGAGCCTTTGACGTTGGTGGACTTGTCGACTTCATAAGCAAAGGCAACACGCGGAGAGGTGTGCCCCTTCATGCCCTGCGGGGTGTAGCTTGCGGACATGTCATTCCAGTTGAATCCGGATATGCTATCGGTGTCGTATTGGTCGTAGCGAATGCCCAGGGACAGGGTCAGCCGGTCGGTCAGGGAGAGGACATCCTCTGCGAACAACCCCTTCTCGTACCACTGTGTATTGAGTGACTCCAGCCCACCGAGAGCCATCGGATGAAAGTAGAATTCCATGGTCCGGAAGGTCTTGTACCCGTACAGTCCACCGATCGCGATCTGCTGATGCTCAATCCGGGTGGTTTTGAAGATGGGTTTGACCTCCCAGTGCCGCTCGGAGCCGCCTTTCATGTAATCGTTGCCGTTGTGCCCGACGCTCCCATAGTCTCCCCACAGAAGCGAGCCGATCAGATCGAGCGATTCGGTGTCGGAGAAATCAAAGGTGTACTTGGGCCGGACCCCCATGCTCTGATTCATGAAATAGCCGGCTTCATTCGCGCTGTTTTTGTTGGGATTGAGGCAGTAGTCAAACCAGTCCAGGTTGAAATGGTCGTGATTCCACGTGGTCGAGAAGCGGTAATTCTGGTCCCCAAAACCGAAGGCGTCCACGTTCTGACTATAGTTCTTGGTCGCTCCGTAGTAGTTGTCCGGCTCGAAGCCTTTGGCCTCGTAGCCGCCGGCATAGACGTAGAGGTCCCGATGGTCTCCGTAGGTGAGGCCGTATCCGGCCTCGAGGAGATCGGACTCCTCCATGATCCCTCGCTCGTAGTGCGTATAGAGGCCTGGATCCGAAGAGCCGGTCTTCGGGATCATGTTGATGAAGCCGTTGATCGCGCCCGAACCGTGCTGGATGGCCCCGGGCCCGAGGATGACCTCGACCCTGGACATATCGCCCATGAAGGGCGAGAGCATCCCGACCATGTATCCGAAATGCGAGCGGTAATTGATGTCCTGGCCGTCCCACATCACCTGGGTCTTTGCGTTGTTGTCGATCTCCAGTCCGCGAACCCCAATGAGTCGGCCCTGCCGTTCATGGGCGCCCATGACGACTCCGGGGACCCTCTGTTCCATGAGGTCGGCCAAGGTGCGGACCGGGGTCTCGCGGATCTCGTTCATGTCGTAGACCATGACGTAGCCCGGGGCCTTCGTCGTGGTGGTGGTGAAGAAGCCCGCGGATTGGACCTCGACCTTCATGAGCTCTTCGAGAGATAGGTCGAGAAGGTGACGGTCACGATTCGGATCTGCGGTTTCGGCCCCCACCCAGAGGCAGGGCAGACCCATGACCAACCAGATAGAGAGAGTCGTCGTCTTTAGCATAGGCCGACCTTTCCTGAATGGCAGTTGAATGGAGATCAACTCACCCCTCTCATGCCTCTATGTCGGAAAAGGGGAAGAAGGACTCGATGGACTTCCCTGGGGAAGGACCCGTCGCTCGCCAGAGGCGGTGAGATGCCATACTATGAGACCCTCTGCAAAGTTGAGGACGGGGCGTCTCATAATGACCCTGGCAAGAAGGAATCGCTACTAGCCGGGCTAGTGGATCGCGGCTTCACACGGCATGGACCGGCTATTCCGGCTTGGGATAGGTCACCGGGGCACTGCCTACCTCGATGCTGTCAAAGACCTGACCGTTGGGGTCCACGGCCTTCAGACGCAACACTTGGTCCGGTGCGTTCACATCGACGATGCAGTGGTGATGCAGAGTTGCCCCAAACTGGCGAATGGGCGGCACCGTATCCTCGACGAGCCGGTACAGCGGGCCGCCGCCTCCGCCGGTCACGATGTAGGTAATCCCTCTCCGGGAGTACCGTTCGTAGGCGTGACTATGACCTGAGAAGACCAGTTGCACGCCGTACTGGTCAAAGAGCGGCACCAGGCAGGCCCGGACGGCAGGGTCGTCTTGGTGAACGTCTGTGCACGTGTACGGGGGATTGTGGAAGACGACGACATGCCAGAGGGCCTGCGAGAACTCCGAGGATTCAAGCTCTGCGAGGAACCACTGGTATTGTTCGCTGCCGGGGGCATAATCCAGTTGCGTGTTGAGGCCGATGAATCGGACATCCCCGTAGGTCAGCGCCCACCATCCTCCTTCCGAGGGTGGCACAAAGAAGTGGAAGAACCACAGGGGTCCCCTCCCGAGGTACTCATGGTTTCCCGGCACGGGCACCAGCGGCGTCGTGAGCATCATAGGGCGGGCCGGGTCAAAGAAGCCGGGTCGCCAGGCCTCGTAGTCTCTTCCGGTCCCAACCAGGTCGCCGCAGTGGAAGACGACCGCAGGGTGGCTGCCCATCATGCTCTGCACGACTGCCGCGTGCTCGTTTGCATCCGAATGGGTGTCTCCATAGACCGCGAAGCGAAAAGAACAATCCCTCGTCGGGGCCGTCACGAATGAGCTCTTGCAGCCGAGCGTCCCACCCGACCCTGCCCTGAAGAAGTAGGTCGTTCTGGGCCGGAGGCCCATCAGCGTCATGCTGTGGAGTGTGACCAGGTTGGGGTCTTCCATGCAGAATTCATAGGGTGTGGTCAGTCCACAATCAAGTCGGCTGTCGGCGGGGAGGTCTGTCTCCCACGCGATGGTCATGGAGTCCGAAGCGGGCCACAGTAGGTAGGGCCCCTTGACAATGGATGGCAGCAGCTCGGTCTCAGCCGAGTTCGCGTCTTCACTGATTGGAGCAGTGGCCCCTGTGGCCAGGTCCGGTGGGGGCTGGCTGGCGACGCTTGCTGCCTGATAGGCCGTCAGCCCCAGAAGCCACAAGGCGGCGACCACCGCTTGGGGGACCGCAGCCATGCCCGTGTCCTTCACCTGTGCTGCCAACGACATGCACCCACCACACGCTTCACTCAAGACCATCACGGTACAGTATAACGGTGACTCCGAGGATCATGCCATTGTAGCACTTGGCAGGGCCCAGTTCCAGGCCCAAGGCTGGGCCTTGGGGTTTTCCTGTTGCGTGGCTCGGAGGCGGAGCTACGATAATGGGCAGCAGCACGCGTCTGGGCAAGGACCTGGCGCCCAGGTCGCAACGAGGCGACCTCGAAAGGAGTTGAGACCATGGACTCAAGAGAACAGCTATGACGACGATGAGATGCAGGAATGGGGAAGCGATGCTGTGGTGTCTGGCCGTGCTCCTGGCGGGTCAGGCCTGCCTGGCGCAGGAGATCACACTGACTGCCTCGAACAAGACCGGGATCTACGGCGTCGGCGAGAGGGTCGGCTGGGAGGTCGAGGTCCACGGCCCGAATGCCGTATCCGTGACGCAGGCCGGCTACACCCTCAAGCGAAACGGCCTGACCGGCTACGAGGAAGGCAGGCTCGACCTGGCCTCGGGCAAGGCGTCGATCGAGACCTCGCTCGATGCGCCGGGCGCGGTGTTTCTGGAGATCAGGGCCGGCGAGGGCGGCGTCAGGTCCCTGGCCGGCGCGCTGGTGGCCCCGGAGAGGCTGCAGCCCTCGCTGCCCCGGCCGGACGACTTCGACGCCTTCTGGGAGGCCAAGATCAGGCAACTGAACGATGTGCCGGCCAATCCTCGCGTGGAGCCGGGAGACAGCGGAAGACCCAACGTGGACTACTTCACGGTGCAGTTGGACCACGTCAACGGCACGCACGTGTACGGCCAGTTGGCCAGGCCCAAGAAGGAAGGGAAGCTCCCGGCTTTGCTGATCCTCCAGTGGGCCAGCATCTATGGGCTGCAGAAGCCCTGGGTCGTGGACCGGGCGGCCGGGGGGTGGCTGGCGATGAACATCGAGCCGCACGACCTGCCGGGGGATCGGCCGGCCCAGTTCTATGCCGACTCCGAGCGGACCCTCGGGACCTACTTCACCATGGGCAACACGGACCGGGACAAGAGCTACTTCCTTCGTATGTACCTGTCTTGTTACCGCGCCGCAGACTACCTCACCGGGCGGCCCGACTGGGACGGCAAGACGCTCGTGGTGATGGGAACCAGCATGGGCGGGCAGCAGGCGATCGTCACCGCAGCCCTGTATCAGAAGGTCACAGCGATGCTGGCCTGCGTCCCGTCCGGTTGTGACATGGCCGGTCCCAGGCACGGCAGGGCGGCGGGGTTCCCCGACTGGGAGAAAGAGGCCACTCGCCAGCAGAACGATGGGATCCTGGAGGTGGGCCGGTATTTCGATCCTGTGAATTTCGCCTCACGCGTGAGGTGCCCGGCGCTGGTGGCCATGGGTCTGATCGACGAGACCTGCCCGCCCGCGGGTGTATATGCCGCGTACAACCAGATCCAAGGTCCCAAGGAAGTGGTCGTCATGGTGAGGTCCGCCCATCAGGACCAGAACAACAGCCAGGCCCCTTACCGTACGCGATCCGAGCAGTGGCTGGTATCGCTGGTGAGAGGGGAGGCGGTGCTGCCGGTGGCACCGTAGGAGAGTCAGACGCCGGGGCTGTACGGGACGAGGTCTTCTTCGCCGACGGGCGTAGACGGTTCCTGAGTTGAGCCTTTGTGCTTGAGTGCCAGGATGGCCCGGATCACGTCGCTACGGCTGACGATCCCAGCCAGACGGCCGTTTTGAGTAACGGGTATGCGACGGAACGGATTGTGTTCAAGGCAATCGCACAAGGCAATCAGGTTGTCGTTCACGTCAAAGCTGACCACGGACTTGCTCATGAAGTCCTCGACCGTCTTCTGATCTGAATCCTGGTTCTTGTACAGCAGGTTCAGGACGTCCTTCTCCGATAGAAGCCCCACGACTCGCAGGTCTGCATCCACGACGGGCAGACCTGTGATGTTCCTGGATGCCAGGAGCCGAATCGCGTCGTAGATGGGCGTGTCCGGGCTCACGGAGACGACCGGTTGAACCATGATGTCCTTGACCTTAAACATGGCCACTCACTCCAACAAGATTGCTGACCTTCGCACCCTCTGCCTCGGCTGTGGATCGACGCTCGCCCCTCTGGGGTTCAGGGCTCACGATATCGTCCAATAACCTGACTTCCTGGCACCGCCATCCGTGGCCCTGCCTCAAGATGCCCCATCAAGGCGCACCCATCTACTATGACATCGGCCAGATCGGGCCTGAACTGAACCACGGAGTCATTGCCGGCCCGGCTACCGGGGATCATCGTGCCGGGGAGTCGCGTCCGCCTTGGGCGTGGCCATGGTCACCGGCATCTTGACCTCAATCCGATTGGAGCCACGAACGACCCGCCCGATGGTTTCCCCCCTCACCGGCACCGGTTCGGTCACCAGTTCGGGCACACTGAACGTCCACAGGCACGAATCATAGAACGCCGGGTCTTTCTGGGGCAGCAGGACCGGCTTGTGCACCTGGCCTTGCTCATCGACGTAGGCCAGGTATATCCGCGTGAAGAGGTGACTCAGCCTCTTGCTGCTGAAGGCAATCCACCGTCCATTGCTCGACCAGCTATGCCAGGATTCGCTGGCGTCGCTATTGATATCGAGCCGGCGATACACAGCGTGGCCGCCCTCCTTCTCCGCGTGGAGGTCCATCAGATACAGGTCACTGCTCTTGCGGTAAACCGGAAAGCACCCGTAGTCACACATGGTAAACAGCAGCCACCTTCCGTCAGGACTGATCCGTGGAAGCAGAATGGACTGACCTGCCTCACTGGCGGAAAGGACCGTCTCGGGCTCGCCCCACGAATTCCCGTTGACGTCATACGGTGCCCGCATGAGGTCGTATCGGATTCGATCATAGGTCCCCTCGAGCGGAGACTGGTCGTGCCATGTCTTCGGCGCACTACAGAAATACAGGGACTTCCCATCGGGTGACCACGCCGGATACGTCTCGAGCCTTTCTTTTCTCGCTAAAGGCGGCGCCGCCCGCACCACCTTCTCATCCACCCGGTAGGTCGTAATCAACGAGTCAAAATCCATGACGTCACGTACCTCGTCGGCAGCCGAATGAAAGACCTGACGAACGTCATTCACTGAAAAGGCGATCAACTTCCCGCTGGGATGCCACGCTGCATATCCGAACTTCGTCCCGATCTTGCTGACGTGATGGCCGTCCGTCAGTATCGCCGAACTCCCGTACGGCCCGCTGCGAATGCTCAACAGCATCTCTTCGGTATGGTTGTTGCAAAAGGTGTGACAGTTGACGCACCCATGCTTGAAGTAGCCGTTGTCAAAGACAGGCCTCTCATCAAAACTCCTGAGATCTCGCTGATAGATCCCCATATCCCGGTACGTTGAATGCACGGGTCGAATCCTCCTGTACACGATGAAGTCATCGATAGGGTCCTTCGCGATGGCACTGCGCAAAGTCTGGAATCGCGTCCACACCGGCCCCTGTCCCGCTGCGGAACTCGTGGCATCCAAGCTCCTGACATAGATGTCAACGCGAAGCTCGCCGCCGCGGTTCTCGGCAAGGAGCCTGCGCCAGGGGCCCTCCTTGACGCGGATCTCGCCGGTCGTGCTGCACACTTCCAGGCCCTCGCCTCGTTCGGAGGTCATCTTGACAAAATAGGCACTGCCCTTTTCCTCGATGAGGAAGTTCAAGGGCGATATGTTCGGCGGAATGACGGCACCGCCATAGTCGGGTCGTAGGGTCGCGGGCCTGTCAACCGCAACACAGTGGTCCCCCGGCCTTGCCTGCCCAGCCAACCCGCAGGCGCCCGCATAGACCGTGATCGCACACGCGAAAACCACCGCCCGTACAGCCTCTCTCCTACCGGTCAATAGGTGTTCACTCAGCATGAATCGGGCACCCGGCCTTTTGGCGAGGGGCAATGCGGATGAGGCCAGCCTTGTCATACGGGAGATATTCCTTTTCGACGAGTTTGTTGTCAAGTCCATTCTCGCTCTCGAGCCCGGATGCTTCCCCGGCAGGCAGAATCCTTGGCCGGTACGGTCCAGCCTGGTTCCAGGTCCGCCGTGTCCTGCCCCAGGGCTTTCGAGTACGTGATGTCCATGGGCCAGGGATCATGCCGATCACCTCGCCTTCTCAGGTAGCACTCGCAGGTAGTAGAAGAAATACGTGTCGCGGTGGTGATTCTGCATCTCACGCAGCGTCGCCTGCCTGTCTGCCGCGTATTGGCTCACGATCCGGCTGAATTCATCCGCACGCCGCTGCAGTTGGTCACTTGGCTTGTACCCGTTGAGGTCAAGCCGCTTTCGCGACCCAAGGACGTAGATCAGCATGGCCTCCTCATAGTACCTTGGAAGCTCCGCATAGCCGAAAGCTCTCAGCCCCCCAATAGACTCCACGAACTTCGGCAATTGCCTGTTGAGCAGGAACCAGGACTCGAGGTACTCGAAGGCCATCTGGTTCCTGCTGTTCTTGTTCAGAAGCCACCGCAGCATCTGCTCCTCGGGCAGGCGGATGGTGGGGTGATCCTCACCCAGAGACATCGAACGCAGGGCCTGGACTTGCGGATCGCTGGACAGCTCCGGATCTGTCTCGATCAGCGTCAGATACGCACCCGCCCAATCCCTGTGGAAGAGCGTCTCAGCGAGTGCCCCGAGATACACCCTCGCGGTGCCCAGATTGCCCTTGACCATGTTGACCATCGCCAGCCTCTGGAGGATCATCGGCCTGTCGCCGAATCCCTCCAGGCTTTCGGTGAGGGCATGCTCGGCCAGGTTCACTAGCCCGAGATCAAGGTACACGTCGAAGGTCTGCCAGAAGACCCGCTTGTATTCGGAGCCGGTCAGGAAGAGAAAACCCGGCTCCTGCGGCCACTGGAACATCTCGCTGCCGAGCCTGCCCGTGTGATACAGTGCCCGATCAACCGCATGCATCACGAAGTGGTTGTCAGGGTGCTTCCTTGCCTCGGCCAGGACCTCCGGCCACCTTTTGTGATAGGCGTAGTAATCGACCTCAAACCGCGTTTTCTCACGGGGGTCGAACGCGACGATCGCCACGACCGCGGCCGCGCCGGTCACCGCCGCTGTTCGGACCAGCCATCGGGTCTGCCCTTGGGCGGCGATCCAGGACAGGGCGACCCCGACGCGGCCGCCGGCTCTTCGCCGCCCCGTTCTTCTCCCGGACCCTCGCGGGCCTTTCGCCGTGCGTTGCTGCACCCTGGCCCGGAGCAACAGCCCGAGGCTCCCGGCAGCCCATACTGCCGGGACCAGGGCGACCATCGCATAGACGACCGTGACGTATCGGCTCCGCGGCTCGTAATACAGCACCCTCCAGGAAAAGGGGAGCAGGCGAGTGTACGCGTCGACCACGCTTACGCCGAAACCCAGTATACCGACGACATAGGGCATTGCCGCCGCTGAGACGGCATAGGACATCGCCCAACCCCTGTCTTTGACGAACAGCCCTTCACGCATCACGCAGAGGCATGCGAAGACCAGAAACGCCCCGCCCGCCAGGCCGTAGCAGGCCAGTGACGCCACCACGAATGCGATGATCCGGGCGTATCCCAGGGGCCATCGCCGCATGGCGGCGAAGGCCGCGCACGCCAGGAGCAATGCGACGAGCAGCGCCAGTGTAGGGGGGAAATGGTACGTGTACTTGCCGTAGACAACCAGCAGAAGCATCGCAGGCACGTAGCGAGCCGCCCGCCATGCCCCCAGCCCGACTGCCTCCAGCAGATAGCCGATCGCCAGGCAGAAACCCCACGCCTGGAACGTCACGACCAGTGCCCCCAGCCACGAGTGGTAGAACAACTGCGAGAGAAACGCCGAAAGGTACTCCGTTAATCCGCCGGGGTACGCCGTGTGTTCAAGGAAGAACCGCCACGTCGTGTAAAACGAGGGGAAGTTCGTTATCGACCCGGCTCCGTGGAAGAGGAGATGAGGTTCCACCACCCGCCACAGCCAGAGATAGAACAGAGAGAATACGACGGCCTCCTGGATCCGTGCTGGCACGCGGCTTGGGCCCCCTTGGACGGCGCCTCTTCCGGGCGCAGCGGAGCCCGTTGCCCCGCTGCCAGGAGGCATCCCCGCCTGTCTGTCGCCCTCACCTTGGCCCAAGGTTGAGCAGTTGCTCCTGTCGGCCTCCACCAGCAGCCTCCCACGACCGCACGTGACCGCCTGTACCGGCCCGCGTCTGAGTACGGGCCCGGTCACTGTGGGATCGGTTTCAGGTGAATCGATCGCAGGTTGATGGGCGACCAGCCCTCGCTCACGGGACGCACCGCCAGGGAGGTCCGGCCCTGTGACTTCAGCTCGATGATGCCCAGCGGCGTTTTCTGAAACGTGGTGTACTCGCCCGTGTTGGGGGCCGTGACGCGGAGCCTCTGATCCGCGACCACCACCTCAAACGATCCCGTGCCCAGAGAGGCAATCTCGGCAGTCGCCTCAAATCGGCCCGGCTGGGTGATCTTCGCCTCCCACTCGACCCAGTCCGCGGGATCGGTCCAGAAGCCGATGTTGTCGTTTCTGCTGCCCGACTCATACCGCAGGGCAGAACCGTGGAGCACGGCCTCCGAGGCCCGAAGCGTCAACGACCCGTCGCCGTCCTGCGCCAGTGAGGGGGACTGCACCCTGAGGGCCCCCTTGACCCTGAGCACCAAGGTGGAGGACACGGGATTGGGTGCGGCCTTGGGCAGCGAGATTGTGACTCCGTCCTCGCCGGGCCGGGTGGCCAGGGCCGCGCGGCCCGGATCGGCCAGCAGATAGGCGGTCTCCACGGGGCTCGTGAGCCCGGGCACCAGGAGCCTGCCGTCCGAGGGCCAGTCGAACACGTGCAGGTATAGGGTGACACCCTGGGCATCGACCTTTTTGGTGCAGCGTCCCCAAGGGAGCCTCTTGAATGGGCTGGCCGTGGTTCCGTAGATCGCCTCCCCGTTGACCTTCATCCAAAGCCCGATTTCCTTGAGGCGGGTCACGGAGGCCTCGGGCATGAGACCCTCACTGGTCGGGCCGACGTTGAGCAGGTAGTTGCCGCCCTTGCTAGCGATGTCCACCAGGTTGCGGATGAGCGTCTCCGCGTTTTTCCAGTTGTTGTCGTAGCTCTTGTAGCCCCAGGTGTCGTTCATGGTCATGCAGGTCTCCCAGTCACGGCCCTGGATGCCCGTGGCCGGGATCTCCTGCTCCGGCGTGTCCGTGTCGCCGGGATAGGCCCCGAGCCGGTTGTTGTGGATGATGCCGGGCTGGAGCCGCAGCAACGGGATGAGCTGGTCGGCGTACTCCTGGGTCATGCCGCACGGCGTATCCCACCAGAGCACGGCGATGGGGCCGTAGTTGGAGAGGATCTCCTTGACCTCGGGCACCGCGACCTTGCGAATGTACTGGCCCATGTCACCCTCCTGGGCGGGGTCCCAGTGCTTGCCGCACACGCCGCCGCCTGGGTTGTTCCAGTCCTGGGCCTGGGAGTAGTAGAAACCCAGCTTGAGGCCGTGCTTCCTGCAGGCCTCGGCGAGCGGCTTCAGGAGATCCTTCCCATAGGGCGTGGCCTTGACCACGTTCCAGTCGGAGGCCTTGGAGTCGAACAGGGCAAAGCCATCGTGGTGCTTGCTGGTGATGACGATGTATTTCATGCCGGCCTCCTTGGCCGTGCGGACCCACTGCTCGGGATCGTACTTCACGGGGTTGAACTGCGCAGCGAAGTCGCGGTACTCGGCGACCGGGATCTTGCCGTTGTACATGATCCACTCGCCGATGCCGTCGATCCTCTTGTCCTTGTAGGTGCCGGCAGGAACGGAGTACACGCCCCAGTGGATGAACATGCCGAACCGGGCCTCACGCCACCACTTCATGCGGACATCCCGCTGGGCGGGCGTCTCGTCGGCGTAGGGGTCGGGCTTGGCGATCTGCGGTGGACCCATGATATCGAGGGCGACGACACTGGCCGTCTTGTCCGGCGCCTCTGCGCCAACGGCAAGGGTGACGCGGTTTTCCTCTGAGGCCACGTTGATCGCCTTGCCGCCGTCCAGCAGGAAGGCCCTCACCGGCCGGTTGGCCAGGCCGGGGATGACGAGCCTGCCGTCCTTGGGCCAGTCGAACACGTGCAGGTAGAGCCGTGTCTTGCCGCCAGCGAACTTCTTCTGCGTGCACCGGCCCCAGGCGAGCTTGTCGAACGGGCTGGCCTGCGTGCGGTAGATGGCCTCGCTGTTGGCCTTCATCCACCTGCCGATCTCGGCCAGTCGCTCGACGCTGGCCTGTGGGAACTCGCCGGCTGCGGTCGGGCCCACGTTGAGCAGGTAGTTGCCGCCCTTGCTCGCGCAGTCGATGAGGTTGCGGATCAGCGTCTGGGCCGACTTCCAGTCCTGGTCGTTCTTGTTGTACCCCCAGTGATTGTTCATCGTCATGCACGACTCCCAATCCACGCCGGGGCCAAAGCCGGTGGCAGGGATCTGCTGCTCCGGCGTGCCGTAGTCGCCGATCCGCTCCTTGCCCTGGTCCATACCCTCCATGCCTGCGCGGGCCTTGCCCACTCGGTTGTTGATGATGATGTTGGGCTGCAGGCCGCGGACGTAGTTGTACAGGTCCACGCCTCTCTCGTGGGTCCAGGGCTTCTCCCATTCGCCGTCAAACCACAGGATGCCGAGCGGGCCGTAGCGGGTGAGCAACTCCTTGAGCTGGCCCTTCATATAGGCGGCGTAGCGGTCCATGTCCGGCTCGCCCGTGGCCTTGTCGTTCCAGGGCCGGCGAGTGCCCCAATCGCCGTGGTGCCAGTCCATGATGGAATGGTAGAAGCAGAGCTTGATGCCTTCCTGTTTGCAGGCATCGGCGAGCTCCTTGAGCGGGTCTCGCTGGAACGGCGTGGACTTGATGCACCAGTCGGTCAGGTCCGAACGGAACATGCCGAACCCGTCGTGGTGCTTGCTGGTGATCACGATGTACCTCATCCCGGCGTCCTTGGCCATGCGGACCCAGGCCTTGGCGTCGAACTTGACGGGATTGAACTGCTGGGCGAACCCCTCGTACTGCGACACGGGCATCTTGGTCTCTTCCAGGATCCATTCGCCGTAGCCCTTCTGGTCCTTCCACTCGCCGGCCGGCACGGAATAGACGCCCCAGTGGATGAACAGGCCGAACCTCGCCTCGCGGAACCACTCCATGCGGGCATCCCGCTGGGCCGGGGTCTCGCTGGCATACGGGCGGACCTCCTCCGCCGTGGCACCCAGACCGACACAGAGACACAGCAGCCCTGCCAGGACACTACCCATGCGCCTACCGCCGGCCGATCCCACAGGATTCCTCTTACTCATGACAGCCTCCTTGCCGCATCAGTCCCGGGGACGGTGGCGGCACATCCACACGAAGGCCCCCAGGTGCCCAGCGTACGTCTTTGCACGAGGTGACGGCGATGTACGTTCAGAATAGGGTATGGAAGTCGGACGTCGGTTTCCATGGCCGCATATATAGCGATTGGCGATGCCTTTGTACAGAGCGAGAACGGCGGTAGTAGGTCAGTTTCAGCAGCCCGACTCTAAGACTCTCTGAAAAGCTCTAAAGTGCTCATTGACAAGTGAATACGGCAGAACTAGATTTCCAGCCTATCGTATAGTGCTTGAGCGGTCAAAGATTAAAGCTTGTGGCCATTGGAAGTCGATAGTATACTGTAGTGATGCCAAAGCGGTCAAGCAAGAAGGGGCTGAACTTGAACCGCCTTGCCAAGTCTATAGTCGATCAAGCCGTCACGGATGAACAGTTGCAGGCGAAGGCCATTGAAGAGGGCAAGAACCCTGCGGCGGTCTCGCTGGGGCGACTTGGTGGACTAAAAGGCGGCAAGGCGAGAGCATCCAAGTTGTCGGCGATGGAACGCAAGAGAATCGCTCTTCTGGGTGCAAAGGCTCGCTGGCAAAGCGACTAATAGGAGGTATTATGTCCAAGAGAATACGGATTCCGAGCAAACAAGACGATTTGACGACATTGTATACGCAGTATTTTACTCCAAGAGACGCAGAACGGTCGAGTGATGAATCTACATCACTGGAACAGCCTTCTGAGCTTAGGGTAGTTGAGAGTATGACCGTATGCGGGATTACCAGCGATCTGCTAATCCACCAAGGATAAAATGCGATGCCCGATTGGCAAGAAGTCCTTATAGAGTTACAGGGTTATCACGCTAAGGTACAGCAGACTCAATCGGAGGCCAACCAAGCTCTTGACCTAGTAAGGAGGAAGTACCTTGGACTGCTGCATGGCCGTACAGGACGGAACATCATAGCATACTACTCCGGGTTCCTGAGCAAGCCAGGCATCGAGCAATCTGAGATTACGGATGAAGACAAGAACGGTTTCATGGTGGCCGTTCACAAGCTTGATAGGTCCAAGGGGCTAGATCTGATTTTACACACCCAGGGCGGTAACATCGCTGCAACTGAATCCATCGTGGACTATCTGCATCGAATGTTCAAGGACGACATGCGAGCGATTGTGCCACAGATTGCCATGTCGGCCGGTACGATGATGGCGTGTTCCTGCAAGACAATCGTGATGGGCAAGCATTCAAGCCTAGGGCCAATTGATCCTCATCTGCGGGGTATCCCGGCTGTCGGGGTGGTACAGGAATTCAAAAGGGCCTGCAAAGAAGTCAAAAAGGATGCCTCCAAGATTCCGATGTGGCAATCCATTATTGGGCAGTACCGGCCTACTTTTTTGAGCCAATGTGAGAATGCCATTGTGTGGTCAAAAGAGTTTGTGGGGAAAGAGCTTGAGGGGGTAATGTTCGCTGGTAAACATGACGCCCACTCTCTCGCGCAGAAAGTGGTCAGAAAGCTGACCGATTACGCCCAGAATAGAGCGCACAGTCGCCACCTTGATATCGATCAGTGCCGGTCTATCGGTCTGGAGGTTCTTGACCTAGAAGCTGATAGTGACCTTCAGGACTTAGTATTGACGGTTCATCACTGCTATATGCACGTTTTCCAGAATTCATTCGCTTACAAGATGATCGAGAATCAAGATGGCACGGCTCTTGTTAAACTTGCCGTGGAAAAGCTGCAAAAAACATCTTGACATTCCTTGACCGCTCAAGCATAATGGTCAGTATGAATAAGCTGACCAGAGATGAGCGCGTTCGTGTAGTAGCAGGTCTTGTTGAGGGCAACTCCACCCGGGCTACCGTGCGAATGACCGGCATAGCCAAGAACACGGTGGCCAAGTTGTTGTGTGATCTTGGCCAAGCCTGCGATTCCGTGGAGGGCGAATACCCATGGCGGTATACGTTGGTCTGGACATAGGGGGCACCAAGCTCATGGCGGCCGCTGCCGATGGTCAGGGCGAGGTCATACGCAGGTCTCCGCGTCGGGCCACGCCGCTCGGCCTTGAGGACGGGTTGGCCCTGCTCAACAGGATGGTCCAGGAGGTTGCCGGGGATGAACCCATTGCGGCCATGGGAGCTGCCATTGGGGGGCCCTTGGATTGGAGGACTGGAGTCGTGTCGCCTCTGCACCAGGTGAATTGGCGGGGGGTGCCCCTCAAGGCGGAGATGGAGGGGCGGTGGGGCTGTCCATTCTACGTCGATGTAGACACGAATGTGGCGGCCCTGGGTGAATACCACTGGGGCCTCGACAAGCCGCAGCGGTTTCTGTATGTGACCATCAGCACCGGAATGGGCGGCGGATTCCTGATTGCGGGGCAGGTCTATCGGGGCATGAATGGAGAACACCCGGAGATAGGTCACCAGGCCATTGCCTACGTCTGCTCGAATCCCGGGGCGATACAGTGTGAGTGTGGGGTGAGGGATTGTCTGGAGGCCTTGGTCTCGGGCAACGCCATCCGGCGCATCTATGGCAAGGCTGCCGAGGACCTGGAAGAGCGGCAGTGGGCCGAGGTCACCTACAATCTAGCCCAGGGGCTGCGCAATCTCATGGCCATCTACCTGCCTGATGTGATCGTACTGGGAGGCGGGGTGGCTACTGGGCGGGGCGAGAGACTGATAGCCGATATCAAGCGAATCTTGGCTACGTGTGTCAGGATAGTCCCAGTCTCTGAGGTGCGACTCAGCGCTCTGGGGTATGACACCGCCTTGCGAGGCTCCATTGTGATCGCCATGCAGGGTCTGCAGCAACCCTACTGATCGCCCGCCAGGTAGCGGACCTCACCCGCGGACAGGGCCCGGCTGTAGATGCGGAACTCGTCCAACTCGCCGTCGAAGTATGCGTCGCTCGCGAATTGCGACCGGCCGAGCCAGTTGTGCGTCGTGCTGCCGAGATCCTTCGGCAGGGTGGCCGTAGGGCCACTGGCAACAACCACACCGTCAGCGTAGAGATGGAGGGTCTGACGGGTGCCGTCTATCACCACCGCCACAGGGTGCCAACCCGGTGACAGCTTGCCCGGCGAGGTGACTATGGACTCCGCTGTGCTGGTGGCGGCTCGGATGGCGAATCGCAGCACGCCGCTGGTCCCAGCGGAGGTGGTCATGAACATGTAGGCATTGGGGTCGTTCCCGAAATCGAAGATCCGCTGCCAACTGTCACTGGTGCTGGAGTAGTACACCCACGCCGTAATCGTTGCACTACTGAGGGTGTTGACCAACGGGCCAATGGGTAGGTCAACGTAGTCACTGTTGGCAGCCGTGAGCTGGATCGCCTTGCCATAGCCGGCCGGCGCGTCTATGAAGGCCGGGGCGCTGCTGGCGGTGCCCTCGTACCCATGCCCGGAGACGTCACTCAGACTGTCCTCCATGGTGTAGCAGGCCTCCAGACCGGCGGCGCCAGGATCAACGGGCCGCAACACGGCGGGGGCCGACCGGTACAACCGGATGTCGTCGATGTACAGCGTGCCTTTGC
>Ga0209777_10002140_pt1 | contig 26722 bp, 19 predicted proteins | sample FrelakmetHBP12HB_FD_187147 | JGI IMG/M metagenome (GOLD analysis project Ga0209777, IMG submission 187147) | Freshwater lake sediment microbial communities from the University of Notre Dame, USA, for methane emissions studies -HBP12 HB (SPAdes)... | ecosystem: Environmental > Aquatic >...
CTTGGCGATGGCGCTTGCGTGGTCCGCGATTCACGGACGGGGGAAATGGAGTCACGCCCTCTGTGCGATCGTACTTTGCACTGTGTCCCTTGGCGTCCTTTTCCTTGCTCTCGACGATGCCTGCCTAAAGACGGTGTCAGGATATGACACCTTTGCGGATCGGTGGGGCTGGCAGGCGATGACATTCTATTTACGAACCCTGCCGGAGCAGACCGGGACGATCGTCCCGCTTGTTGCGGCGCTGGGCGCCTTACTCTCCCTTCGCCGGATGGGTGATCACTGGTGGCTGCTCTGTGCATGGCTCCTCGCGAGCTACGTTATGGTTTCGGTCACCGGTCTGAAGACGCCGCGGTTCTTCTACCTGGGCGTCTTCCCGCTGCTCGTCTGGGCCGCCCAGTGCGCCGGGCTGTGCGTCAAGCTCATTCCCCACGCGCGGCTTCGCACGGCATCGGCGTTCGTCGTCGCGGCATACATCGTCTGGGCGGGCTTCGCACGCCCCGTACCAGACGGACCGGACTTCGGATCGGCGGTTGCCGCCAACCGCGAGCGCATCGAAGGGCGCGTGGTTCTATTCAGCGGACTCCGCGACGGTGATTTCGTATTCTCCGTGCGCGAGCGGATTCCCTGGCAAAAAACCGTGATCGTCCGCGGGAGCAAGCTGTTCTACACATGCACGGCGGGCCCCGATTTGGACCTTGTGCCTTATGTCTCATCGCCGGACGAAGTCGCGCGGGTCATGGAGCGGTTCGCGTTCGAGAGCGTCTTTATCGAGCGCGACAATCGGGTGGGCACGGCCCAGGATGACTGGTTGCGCCAATACCTTGCCGAGAGCGGCGACTACGCACGGGTAGGATCGTTCGTCGTGCAGCCCGCAACCAATCGCTGCGGATCGGACGTCCTCGTGGACGTGTATTCGCTTACCCGACCCTGGCAACGCCAGGTCGATCATTTTGACATTCCCGTCCCGCGGACCAACCGCACCATCCGCGTGGACTTGCGCAGGGGAGCGGTCTCGGAGCGGCCCTCGTGAGATTTTTTTCAACCGGCTCACAGGCGGATTATTCGCCTTTCAGGCGACCGCTGCGTCGCGGGCTTGCGGCCGCGGGGCTTACGGCTTTTGCATTGGGCGTGTGCTGCTACATCTCCTACCGGTTCGATTGCGCCAAACTCCGTCGCATCGCCGAACAGGCCGCGCCCGCCAGCCAATTGCCTTCGCAACGCGTAATTGCGCTTCTCGACTGGGTCTTTCACAACCGAGGATTTCACGAAAACGACCGCTACTTCCTGTTGCCCCAACTTAGAGCTACGCCCATGCAGGTCGTGGAAGGCGGCGGTGACTGCGCCGACAAGTCACGATTGTTGAGTTCTCTGCTCCGCGAGGTCGGCATCGCCTCGACAATGCTCATGTGCTTCGACCCGCGGACAGGCGCGCCGACCCATACGGTCGTGGAGGCAAAGATCGAGGACAACTCATTCATGGTCGTCGATCCGGTCTATCGGTTATGGTTTCCGCGGCCCGACGGGCAGGGCTATTATGACCTTCCTGCTCTACGCCGCGATCCGCGCATCCTGAACAGCCGGCTCGACGATCTGCTCGCCGTCGCTGCTCCCCGCAATCCCCTCCATTCATACAACCGCCGATCCGCCGTCTACGACCGCGCGACTGCGATCAATTGGAACAAAAACGCCGTCACGCGATTCTTGCATGATCGAATTCGCGCCGTAAAGGGCGACGCCGTTCATCGTATCCCCCGCCCGATTCTCCTGGAGGAGCCGAAACTCTTCGTCGCTTTCGCCCTGATCGTACTGGGAAGTGTGTGTTGCGCATCCGCGCTGGCAATCAGAAAGCCGACCCGACGTCGTCAATTGCCCGCGGTCTGCAGGAGCGTAGTTGCATGTGGCCTCTGAGGACCATGTTTTACTTCGGCGCTTTCTGGGCCGGGTGCGTGGCGGCGCTTTTCAACCCCATCTGGGGCATCATCAATTACATGGCCGTATATCAGATGGACCCGACGGAGCGATGGTGGGGTATGCCCATCACGGAGATCGGGATGCGTCTCTCGCTAATCGCCGCATTGTCATCCCTGCTCGGGCTTCTGCTTGCTCGCGGAAAGCTGCCGCGTTTTCGTCCGGCCGTCTCCACCTGGGAGCTGGGCATGGTCGGCCTGTTCCTCATTGCGGTCCTGAACATCGTCATCGGCGTCGGGTTCACCCGAACCGCGCAAACCGAGTTTGAAAAGTTCTGGAAGGTCCTGCTCTTCACCTTGATACTCGGACGTGTGGCCTGTTCACGCGACAATCTCTACCTGGTCATTTGGACGCTCGTGCTCGGCTCTCTGTTCCTCGGATACGACGCATTCACGGCGCCGATGTCCTCATTCGTCCTCGGCCGCCTCGAAAACATCGGCGGACCCGACTTCTCCACCACCTCCGGCGCCGCCGCCCACCTTAGCGCCATGCTGCCCATTATCGGCGCTGCATTCCTGATCGCCCGAAACTGGAAGTGGAAACTGTTGGCCGTCGTCTCCGGCGGGCTTACCGTCAACGCGATCATCATGTGTCGAACGCGATCGGCGTTTATCGGATTGGTCGTGGGAGCCCTGGCGGCCTTTCTCGTCGCTCCGCGAGTAAAGCGCTTTCGAATCCACGCCTTGCTAATTGCCGGGGCGTGCATCGCCTATTCCATCACCGATGATCAGTTCTGGCTGCGGATGGGCACGCTTACGGACCAGCAAGCACTGCAAACGGACCTGGCCACGGTGAGCCGCAAGGAAATTTGGGCGGCATCGCTCGATATCTTGCAGGATCATCCGCTCGGAATCGGCGTGGGGAACTTTGTGCAACTGATCGGACAGTACGCACCGCAACACAACAAACGATCCACGCACAATTCGCTTGTCGTGTGCTTTGTGGAGTTGGGCGCCCAGGGAGGAATCCTGTTCCTTCTAATGGTCGCCGGCTCATTGCGGCTGCTCCATCGCAGTTACAAGCTTGCGTGGGCCAGCAAGGCGCCGCTTGAAACCCAAATGTTGGCATACGGACTGTTGATAGCGCTGATCACCTACTTTGTGACGGCGCTGGGTACGCAGCGCTTCTACTGCGAATCGTTCTGGTGGGTGATGATGTTTCCGCTCTGCCTCTACCGCGTCGTGTCGCACGAAATCGAAACCTGCGAGCAGGCCGCTGTGTGCGTGCCGCCAACGGTCGATGCAGACGAACCGGTGGGCGTGTTGGGGAGTCAATATGCTTACTGAGTCCCGCCAGGTCATCCTGCACGTAGTCCATTCGCTCGACGGCGGTGGAACCGAACGAACTCTTGTCGCTTTGCTGCGGGCGTTCGATCATCGCGCGTTCCGCCACGTCGTGGTCACTCTTCGTGAGGCCGGACGACTTGCCGGCGAGCTTGCGGATCAAGTCGCCTGCTTTCCGATCGCGGCCCGTGGGCGAACTTGGTCGGCCGGCTTCAAATTGGCGCGGATCGCGCGACGCCTTCGGGCCAATGTCATTCACGTGCGCAACGTGTGCTGTTGGAGCGACGCCGTTGTGGGTGCGGCGCTAAACCCCGGGGCGCGCATCGTACTCGGGTTTCATGGACTGGAGGCAGGCGGCGCCTTCTCCGTGCGCGATCGCCTGGCAGCGCAAATCGCTGTGGGTCTTGGAGGCCGCTTCGCCAGCGTCAGCGAATCAGGCCGTCGGATGATCGTGGAACGTCTGGGCGCATCCCCAGATCATGTCGAGCTGCTTCCAAACGGCATTGATCTCACACTTTTCGCCGAGGCACGCAATAGTCAGCGACGGGCGGCGCGGGCGGCGCTCGGGTTCGCGGCCGATGCCTGGGTGGTAGGCTCAGTGGGATCACTTACGCCGGTGAAAGGACACGGCGTGTTGCTCAACGCCGCAGCCAGGTTTGCCGCAGGATGCGAAAGATTTCGACTCGTGATCGTTGGCGATGGACCGTTGCGCAACGCACTCGCGGATGAGGCAGCCAGGCTCGGAATCGGCGATCGCGTGCGGTTCACCGGATGGCGCGAGGACATTGCGACCATGCTTGCCGCGATGGACGCTTATGTTTGCAGTAGCCTCTCCGAAGGGATGAGCAATGCGCTTTTAGAGGCCATGGCCTCCGGCTTGCCGGTGGTCGCCACCAACGCGGGAGACAATCCCGTTGTGATCCGAAACGGAGTCGACGGACTAATTGCACCGCCCAGCGACGCCGAATCGCTGGCCGCAGCGTTGCAACTGATCTGCGGCTCCCCGGAACTGGCCGACCGCTTGGCGGGCGCCGCTCAAGCGCGGGCCGGCGAGTTTGACTTCCGCAAATCCGTCGCCGCCTATGAACATTATTATCGAGTATTGACGGATGCTTCACAGGTTACTCTCCAATGCCCTGGTTTTCCCGTCTGCGCGTGATGGGCCTGGGCAAGGCTTGGCCAACCAATCATCCATCGCAAGGGACATGCCTTCTTGCCATTTCAATGAATGTCAAAGCATGGCATTTGTCTCAATTCGATGGAGAACCGTAGTTGATTTCCGTTCAGATCGGCGAGAAAAGCTGCGTCCGGTTGCCGGGAATGACGCCGAGTTAATGAGCAGATTGCGATCCTCCGATGAACCGATGAACCATCAAACCGGGGCGACGCCTCAGGGATTGCTGACGTGAAGATTCTCTACGTCATTCGTGACATGTCCTTCATCGAGCCGTTGGGGATCATGTTCCTGTCGGCCCTGGCAAAACAGGACGGCCATTCCAGCTCCCTCGGCATTATCAACGAAGAGGACGTGCTTGAAAAAGTAACCCGCGAACAGCCGGACGTGATCTGTATGAGCGTCATGTCCGTGGCCAGCGACCTTTTCCCAAAGCTCGCACGCGACATTAAGGATCGCCATCCGGACGTCTTCATCATTGTGGGCGGACCGCAGGTTACGTTCGAATGCGACGCGGCCCGCCGGTGGTGCGTGGACGCAGCGGTTCAAGGCGAGGGCGACTGGGCGTTTCGCGACCTCATCCGCGCCATTGACACAGGAGAGCCGTGGGACGCGATACCCAACGTCAATACCAAAACCGCGTCCAATCCGATGCGGCGGCTTGTTGAACCGCTGGACCAGCTTCCGCATCCCGACCGCGAATTGGTCTATTTTCCCGGCGGACACCTGCGCGACATGAACGTTAAGTCGTTCATGTCCTCGCGAGGATGCGCGTACCGCTGTACATACTGCTTTAATAGTAAGTTCAACGAGCTGTACAGCGGAAACGGGACCGCCGTGCGACGCTTCTCAGTCGACTACATGATTGAGGAGATCGAGCGCGTAAAGACCGATTACGGACTGACCTTCGTTCGCCTCGGCGACGACGTGTTCGCTTATAAGGTCGACGACTGGCTGCTGCAATTCGCGGAACAGTATCGCCGTCGGATCGGCGTTCCCTTCTACTGTCTGATTCGACCGAACTTGCTGAAAGGCGATCTCGTTAGGGTCCTGCGCAAGGCCGGCTGCCACTCGATCAGCATGTCCATTGAAGCCGGCAGCGAACGACTTCGCCGTGAGGTGCTGCTCCGCAAAATGACTGACGAGGTGATTACCAGCGCCGTCAAAAACGTCCACGACGCCGGCATCCACATCTACGCCAATGCCATGGTCGGCCTGCCGAACACGAGCATCGCCGACGACATAGAGACCGTCGAACTGGCCGCCAGATGCCGCGTGTCCTATCCGAGTTTTACTGTTTTCACCCCGTTTCGCGGTACCGTTCTTGGCGAGAAATGTTTCAAGGAAGGGCTTATCGAGGGCAAATACCCCGAGCACACCACCGACCGTTCAATCCTGAACTGCTTCACCGAGAAGGGAAAGAATGTGCAAAAGAACCTCGTCCATCTCGGCATCTATGCAGTCCGTTTCCCGTTTCTGAAGCGCGCGATTCTCGACCATCTGATCTACCTGAAGCCGAACCCGCTCTTCTTTTTCGCATGGTATCTGATGAAGAACTACGTGTCGGCCAAGTACATCTGGCCGATCCAGGCAAGCATTGGAACGAAGATTCGTCTCGCCCTGCGGGCACTGTCTTTCGAACTGTCCGGTCGATTCACTCTTCGATCGCTCGCACACAAGTTCAATCCCCGCCGATTATTCCCTCGCGTCATCACAGATCAACGCTCGGCCTTTACATATCCCCGATCGATTTTCCAGGATACGGCTCTGCCTTCATAATCATCCCCGGCGACTCGGCCGCCGGGCCGCAGACCATGTTGCATTGCACGAAAATGTAATCCTGGTCCGAGTCGGTGGGCGTCTGTAATGTCGAAAAGTGTCAGCCCCCGACGCTCAGTCGCGTTCGACGCTGGAACCCGCTAGAATATGACCCAGTCCACGCCGAATTGCATGTGTCACCCGCGCGGCAGGCGAACGGCGTCGCCGTGCGGACCGACCGCATTTCACGGCCGATTTGGAACTTAGGAGAAGACCTGTGTTTTTCAAACGATTCCTTGGTGCATTGACTCTTGGGTTAGTATTGACGGCGGGCTGCAAAACTGCTGAACCCGCCAAGCCCTCTGGACCCGCAAAGAAGTCTTCGGCCGAAAATGTAAAGACCAAGGCCGACGCGAGCGCGTTGATCCCCCGCGAAACATTGTTCGGCAATCCCGATCGTGCCAGCCCGCAGATCAGTCCCGATGGCAAGCGTCTGGCTTTCCTCGCTCCGGTCAATGGCGTCCTGAATGTGTGGGTGGGACCAGCCGATCGCCCCGATCAGGCCAAGGCCGTTACCAACGACACCTCACGCGGCATCCGCAGGTACTTCTGGGCCTACACCAACCAGCACATCATTTACCTTCAGGACAAGGGCGGCGACGAAAACTGGCGCGTTTACAGCGTCGATCTTGCCAAGAACGACGTAAAGGACCTCACCCCATTTGAAAAAGTCAATGCCCAGGTCCAGGAAGTCAGCTACAAATTCCCCGACGAAATCCTCGTGGGGCTCAACAACCGTAACGCTCAGTATCACGACATTCAGCGTGTGAACATTCGCACCGGCGAAATGAAGCTCGTTCAGCAAAACGACGAGTTCGCCGGCTACCTGACGGACGACGACTTCGCCGTTCACTTCGCCATGAAAATGACCCCCGACGGCGGCAGTGATATCCAGCGCCCCGACGGCAAGGGCGGATGGCAGTCCTTCGTCAAGGTCCCAATGGAAGATTCGCTTACCACCAGCCCCGAGGGACTCGACAAGACCGGCAAGGTTCTCTACATGCTCGACAGCCGCGGTCGCAACACGGCGGCCCTGGCGGCGCTCAATATCGACGACGGAAAAACCAAGATTCTCGGCGAGGATTCGCGGGCGGATGTCACCACAGTTATGACCCATCCGACCGAAAAAAACGTCCAGGCCTATGCGGCCAATTATGAGCGCAATAAATGGACTGTGCTCGACGGCGCTGTCCGCGACGACTTTGCCCAACTCGGAAAACTCGCCGACGGCGATTTCACCGTCACCAGCCGCACGCTCGACGACAAGACTTGGATCGTCACCTATGTCATGGACGACGGCCCGGTCCGCTACTACCGCTATGACCGAACCCAGCACAAGGGGACATTCCTCTTCACCAACAACGAACGCCTCGCCGGCGTCACTCTAGCCAAGATGAACCCGGTGGTCATCAGCTCGCGCGACAACATGAACCTGGTAAGTTACCTGACCCTTCCGGCCACCGAGAAGGCCACCGGACCGACGCCGCGCCCCAGCAAGCCGCTGCCAATGGTGCTCTTTGTTCACGGCGGACCCTGGGCCCGCGACCAGTGGGGGCTGAACTCCTATCATCAGTGGTTCGCCAATCGCGGCTACGCCGCCCTGAGCGTCAACTACCGCGGCTCCACGGGATTCGGCAAAAACTTCATTAACGCCTCCAACCTGGAATGGGCCGGCAAGATGCACGACGACTTGATTGACGCGGTCAACTGGGCCGTCAAGGAGAAAATCGCTGATCCCAAACGCGTCGCCATCATGGGCGGCAGCTACGGCGGCTATGCGACGCTCGTAGGCCTGACCTTCACACCAGAAACCTTCGCGTGCGGCGTGGACATTGTCGGACCGTCGAACCTCGTGACTTTGCTCAATACCATTCCGCCCTATTGGGCTCCCATGATCGAGATGTTCACCAAGCGTTGCGGCGATCATCGTACTGAGGAAGGACGCTCGTTCCTCAATCAGCATTCGCCGCTGACCTTCGTCGATCGCATTAAAAAGCCTCTGTTGATCGGCCAAGGGGCCAACGACCCGCGCGTCAAGCAGGCTGAAGCCGATCAAATCGTGAAGGCCATGCAGGATAAGAAGATTCCGGTTACTTACGTGCTCTACCCCGATGAAGGTCACGGCTTCGCCAGACCGGAAAACCGCATGTCCTTCAACGCCGTGGCCGAGGCTTTCCTGTCCCAGCACATTGGCGGGCGCTTCCAGCCCATCGGCGACGACTTCAAAGGTTCATCCATCGGCGTCCCAACCGGCGCCGACCAGGTGCCCGGACTTAACGCCGCGATCGGCAAGGGCAAATAACGTAACAGGCAACCGATCCTGATTTCACCCCTGCGACCGGGTCGGGTTACCAACTCCGACCCGGTCGCGGTTTTTTGTCGGCCGGTCATGGTGTGACTTTTACGAGGAATTCACCGTCCCACGTCGATGTCGATGACACCGTTGAGGTCGAAGTCGCGGGCGAGTTCCTCGCGAAGGCGCGTGTCCCATGCGCCATGGAGATCCTGAAACAGGTAGTTGGTGCCGCCGTAGTGGCGGTCGGAGAAGCGGTTGCCGCGCCGGCCGTCTGTGCCGGCGTAGTTGGCCTCACCGGCGTCTATGTAACTGCAATCATCCGTGCCCAGGCCGTCGCCGCGTTCAGACTCGTCGTTGGCGTCGCCGATGAGCGGCATCTTTGGACGGATTTTGTCGCGGCTGGCGACGAAATCGGGATTGGCGTGAGTCGTCTCGGCCCATTTGCCGTTCTTGTCCAGGGTGTAGGAACCGGCGGCCCATGACGGCAGGTAAACGCGGTAGTGTCCGCTGCTGACGCCATTGTCGCCGAGACCCGCGCAAATAAAGTACTTTTCCCAGCGCCGCCCGTCGATGTTACGCAGTACGGGATAGGAATCGCGGATGCGAACTTCTTCGGTGTAGACGTAGGTGAAAAGAATCTCGGCCCAGCCGTATTCGATAGGGCGTTCGTCTTGGCCCGGTGCAACTTCTCTGCCGCCGCCTGGCTGAGAGTTTCCCACCGGATCTAACCTTGTCGGAGTCCAGCGGGCCGGCGGAAGCATTCCGCCGTAAGGGCCTTCATAAGCGGCGAGGGCGTTGCCGTACTCCTTCAGTCGAGCAAGGCAAGCCACGCCCTTGGCCTGATTACGGGCGTGGCTCAGCGAGGGCATCAGGATCGAGATTAACAGTGTGATAATCGAGATGACGACCAGAAGCTCAATGAGTGTAAACGCCGGATCACGCACACCGAGTGAGCGGACAGGACGGCTGTGTTGGTTGCTCCGATAAATCATGGTCAGTCGCGTATGTGGCGGCGGGGCGCCGCACTTGTGCACCACAGCATCTTAGCCCGTCTGGGCGCGGAATCAAACGTCTGATGCAGCATTGGAGTGCCCGGCGGTCAAGGAATTATGAGGTTTCCCAGCGAAAGCGGGTCGTAAGCGTTCCCAACCGCACCGGACCAGGTGCTGAATTCCTGTCCCGCCGCGTCCAACCTGGTAATGTTGAAACCCCAGACTTCACCGTGGGTATCGCCGCGGCTGAACGCTGCGAGCGGAATACGCAACTCGGCGGTCCAGCGCTCGGACGACGCCCGCGTGGCGACGTCTAAGTCGGCGGGCCAGATCCGCCGCGTTCCGCAAGGCGGATCGAAGTCGATTCCCTGCTCGGCCAGATAGACGCCTGAGCGTTTGATGACGATGTGGTACAGATCGCCTGGAGAACGCGTTCCGGCATTGAGCGGGTCGATGAGGATTTCGACAAGGTCCTCGTCATCTACCGGAATCATGTCTTCATAGCGGACGCTCTTGCGGCGAGATTCGGCCACGGCTGCGCCCGGCTTCGTTTCGGCATTGATCGCCAGATAGAGAAAGGCGCCGTCGCGCAGCACGAATCCAATGGTCCGTTGAGCTGGGCGCGTGCATTCGGGATCGGCAGTACTGCGCGCGTCGCCGGTCGCGCCGAACCCGGCACATCTTCCCGAGATCAATTGGAAATCGGAGGCGACGTTTATCGCGCCGGGAGGCCAATCGGACAGATCGCCGTCGATCACTGGGGGTCGTGCAATCGGTTCGGCGACGAGGGCGGACAGGCGAACGTTGCTTCGAATGACTGATCCTTCTCTTGTTGTCAACTCGATCGGAAGCTCGGTCGGATGCCGTTCAGCAATTGAAAACCGGTCGCGGTGGCAGGACAACGCAATCAGTCTGGATTGCCCTGGCGGAAGCGCGTCGAGGGGCTGGTGGTCGGATTCCGCTGCCCAGCCTTCGGGAAGATCGGCGAAAGCCATGGACGCCTCCAGCGGAACCCGCGTCTCATTTACGATGGTAAACCACGCTTCGGCTTCAGCCCCACGTTCGTTCGGCGGCCCGGTCAACCGCAATCTCACTCCGTCCGCGATAAGTCCGATTTCGCTGGTCATGGTGGTGAAGAGTTTCCAGCGTACGCCTCGGGTCACCGAGGACAATCGGCGCCCGCCGCCGGCGGATCCCGTCGTTTCCAGCATCTCGTCGCCCATGATCTGACGTGCAAGTTCAAACGCATCGTGACGGTCGATCCAGCCGATCAGACGTCCGTCGGCAAAGTGCGTTCTATACGCGGCGGCGCCCGCGTAATTCACCAGGGAGTTCTGCACTCTGGCCGCTATGTGTCCGAGGTCATGTTGCTCCAATACTTTGGCGTATGCGGCCGCTTGCAGGCTTCCCCGTATCCGCTTGAGCCGGAGCGTTTGTACAGGTTCGTCCAACCCGAACGGCTGGCCGGGGAAGAGCAGTGCATTCGCATCAAAACGGACACAGCTCTCAGGGTCGCCGGCGTCGGGATCGCCCGGCCAGTGATTCACGCAGCCTAGTTGCACAGCCTCGGCGCCGAGCGCTTTGCACTGCCAGCTTAGAACATCCGTGTAAGACTGCGGCGCGTAGATGGAGACCGATCCGCTGAACGGCGGGCGGTCTAAACCAAGCCAGGTTAGTCGCCCTCTATTCCTCTGGGCCGTCATAGCCTGCGGATCAAAGAATTGGGCGGGCGGAATCCAGATTCCCACATCTTCTTCCAAGGTCTTATATGGGAATCCAACCCAACCGTATGGAGTCATGTCCTGTGGAAACAGTTGCGAAGCGACGACGATTCGGGTGTCGGCAGCGTGGACCAGCGCCGCGAATCGACGTGTCGCTTCGACTGCTTCGACGCTGCCGGGCGGAGGCGACGGGGCCAATGCATAAGCACGATCAAGCCATCCTTTTTCCGCGAAATGGGCGGCGCACTTGGCGATGTAGTCCCTGAGCAAGCGTTCCGAGCCGGGCGTCCGACCTGCGGGATCACCTGAACGGGCGGCGAACATACTGTAGACCGGAAGCGGCCAGACACGCAGCGGAACACGATTGAAAAACGCACGCCCGTCGAGAAGCGGTTCGACGAGGCCGTCATATAAGGTCCAGTCGATGTTGAGATCGCCGCGTGCTGACACTCGCACCGGCGGGCTGAGCTCATCGAGTACCGGCGTCAGGCGATGACGCTGCAACATGCGCATGGTCGAAGCCAGCAGTGATTCGTACTGAGAGCGGTAAGGAAGGTCGCGCCAGTCGATGAACCCCATCGCCGAGGGCGGCGCCTGCGATCGAATGTGGTGGCGAAACAGCCCCAGGTGATCGACCCGGGCGACTGCCAGAGGCTCGGCATCATCCGGCAAAACGAGCGGCAGCACGGTAAGCTCCACCGGCATGGCGGCCACAGACTCACCATTGGAGGACACTCGAACACTCGTCGTGTAAACGGCATCCGCGGCGCCCTTGGGCACCGAAATGTCGACCCAGAAGTAGTAGGTAACGCCCGGCTCCAGCAGAGGCGGAAGACCGCCTCGCGGTGCCTTGAGGGGAACCAGAACGTCCAAGGGCGCGCGTTCGCGCCGCATCGGGGGAATGGAACGGATGTGCCATCCTGGAAAGCGGTCCAAGCGGACCGGGTGCACGCGAAAGATATCGACGGCGGCTTCATCAAGGCTCGCCCCCGTGGCAATGAACGGAGACAGATACACTTTCGGGCGCTCGATCGGCGTTCGTTCCGCGCGAACGGCGAAGAGGAACCCCACCGTCTCGTTGATAGCCGCCGTAAGTTTGGCTTCTTGCGGTGAAGTCGCCGCATCTGGCGCGATCGATGCCGCCCCGCCATGAGCCTCGTCGACGTGTTCGACGCCCCAGACCCCTGGAGGTGACGGCGCCGTCCTGCAACTCGCCAGAACAAGCACGGGCGCGAGGGATGCGCATAGAGCTAGTTGAATCCGTAAGAGTCCGTCCGAATATCGACGAGAGCTGCATGCTTCAGCCCGCGCGGTACGCCCAGCGTCAGTTTTTGGGATAGGCTCTAATGCAGGACTCACTGCGCTACAACTCGGGTTAGGGGCGTACGAACCATGTGTGTCGGGCTAAGGGTTGGTCGCAGTCTATCGTTCGGCTATCGTGATGCCTCCAGGATAGCGTTATTCCAGAGCGGCACGCCAAAACCCGTGAGTTTACGTGCGACGGAGCACTGGGCTACGGTTGTCTAGCGGGTTCGGCTTCCGGTTCCGCCGCCGTGTTGACCGTCTCCGCCGGCGGCAGTGCGGGGGGTTGGAAGTGAATCACGCTGAAAGTCTCGTCCAGGGTCTTGAGACGGTCGAGGGCCAGCCGTTGAAAGGGAAGCCCGTTGAACAACGCATCCTTAGAAAGGCGTGTCAAATACTCCCGCGCCCGCTCCTTGTGGGTGGGATCGCGGTCTAAAAGGAAATCGTTCTCTTCGACCGTCGCCAGCCCGGATACCGCCACTCCGGCCGCAAGCGAATTACCGGGAAAACGACGCAGCAGCTCCTCGAACGCCCGCCGCGCACGATCGTTCAATTCCCGGTCCGGAGGAATCGGCGCCTCACGCGCCAGACGCAGCGCCTGTCGCCCGGCATCCAGCAATCCGTCAAGAGCAAATCGCTCATCGGACGTCTCGCCGACCATGGCCAGAAGACCGTCAACCGCCTGACGCCCCTGAGTCACTCCGTCGAATTTAAGCTCGTTTTTTCGCCGCCACACATCCTCGTGGGCTGCGGCTCGCGACCGTAGGGCGAAGGACACAAAAGCGAACAACGCCAACGCCACGACCGCGACCACCGTGATCTGTTTGCTGTGCTGCTCAAGGTATTCGCGGGCTACCGACAGCGCGTGGGCCAGATCGTTCTCCCGCAACTCGTGGCGACGTTCAGCCTTCATTGAGAATCCGCTTTCCTAATACCCAAGTCCGGTCAGTGACCGTCAATCGCTGGTGCCAGACCCGCCCATGCCATCCAACCAACGAACTCCCACTAAGGTACAGTCGCTACGCGACCGCGTCAACTAAGGCCGGGGGTTGACGGCTGCAAGGCACCCCGATAGCATCGAATGTAGTGCTTATAGGATGCTTGATGAGACGTTGCCGTGTTCGAACTGGGCAGGGACATTCTCTCGCTGACCGACTTCAAGCGTAACACCGCTGAGTTTGTGAAGCAACTCAAGGAGACCGGCGGCCCGCTCGTCCTGACGGTCAATGGCAAGGCCGAACTTGTCGTGCACGACACTGGCTCGTATCAGACGCTCCTCGAAACGATCGAGCGTGCCGAGGCGATTCAGGGAATCCGGCGGGGGCTAGAGTCCTTCAGGCGAGGCAAGGGCATCCCCCTGCGGAAGACGGACGAGAGGATACGCCGCAAGTATGGCATACCGCGTTGAGCTATCCCCAGAGGCCGACGCGGAGATCGAAGCTGCATATCGTTGGGTGTTTGACCGGTCGTCGCGAGGCGCTAACCGCTGGTACAACGGGCTCATGGTGGCGCTGGGCTCCCTTGATCGCCGACCACGGCGCTGCCCGCTCGCTCCGGAGACCCAGGCCTTCGACGAGGAAATCCGCCAGCTTCTCTACGGGCGGCGACAGCACCGCTGCCGTATTCTGTTCACCATCTGCAAACAGACGGTTCGCGTCCTGCACGTTCGCCACGATGCACGCCGGCACTTGACCGCGGAGTCGGATGAGTTCCAGGCCGATCCGTAGACGCCGGCGCACAGGGTTTCGCATCCTCGCGAGTCGTTCGTTATTGAACCCCAGGAGGTGTCGCGGGTCCGCGTTCGGCCGGGTGCGACTGCTATGTCAGCAGCGGGCTTTATCCAAACCCGGAGCGCAAGAAACGAGGAGTCGCATTACGTTGTGCCATTACCGCGATGACTTCGACGGAATCAACTCGTAATCAACTCGAAACGGCTCAGGTCCGGCGTCGTTAATCTCCAAGCGGAAGATCAGCAGCGCGTTGCACGGAAAATCCACGCCGAGCAGGGCTTCGAACGGGGCGCTCTTGCCCTGGCTGACCGGGGCGGCAGCAGCGTCGGCAGGGTCTGTTTTGAAGAACTCCAGGCCCTCGATATCGGCCTCACTAGAGAGGCTCGCATCGGGCAGATTATCGTGAATGAGAGCCAGTAACCTAGGCCCGCCGATGCTGAACACGCGAGCGCAGCGGAACGAAAGGATGCCGCTATCAGTGTTTCCTTCGAGCTTCCGCCCACTCGTCTTGAAGGCAAACTGGTCAAAGTCGGGCTGCGACTTGGGATCGGTCTGGTCGTAGCTGCCGAGCGTAAAGACGGCCCGGTACGGCGTGTTGTTGATGAACATGACGCCGAAGCTGCCGCGCTGTCCGGCCGTGCTCCCGCCAAAGGACGCCGCGAGGTTCTGCCAGGCCTCGCCGCAGCCGGCGCAGGAGAGCATGACGAGCAATGAAACAAGAGCGGAATGCCGAGCTGCGTTTCGCATGGGTCCTGATGGTAACCGCGGGCGGCTTTTCAGCAACCAGTGAAGCTCCGTCAGGACGAGAGTTGTTCGGACCGGGGGGTCGTTGCCAGACGCGTTGCAATTGGTCCGCGTCATATTGACTTCCGGGACCATGACGATCGAAGATGCCCTCGTGGCGCTCCCCCAATCGCTTCTGCAAGTTCGTGACCTTCGCGTCGGGTTTGCGCGAGAGCGGTCGTTTTTCGGGCGACCGGGCGACGAGGTCCGTGCCGTGGACGGCGTGAGCCTGGACATTGCCGCCGGCACGATGCTGGGTTTGGTGGGCGAGAGCGGGTCCGGCAAGACCACACTCGGCCGGGCCGTCCTTCGTCTCGTCGAGCCGCAATCCGGGCGCGTTTCATTCGACGGCGTAGACGTTCTAAACGCCTCGCGAAGCGAAATGCACCGACTCCGCCGCGAAATGCAGATCGTCTTTCAGGACCCCTTCGGCAGCCTCAATCCGCGGATCACTGTCGGGCGGATCGTGGCCGAGCCGCTGGTGATTCACGGAGTCGCCTCCGGACGTGATCTGCGGCGCCGCGTCGGCGAACTCCTGGAGCGGGTCGGACTGAAGGCGGGTCACGCCGATCGCTACCCGCACGAGTTCTCCGGCGGTCAAAGGCAACGCATTGGGATCGCCCGGGCAATCGCCCTACGCCCGCGTTTTCTGGTCCTCGACGAACCGGTTAGCGCCCTCGACGTGTCTATCCAGGCCCAGATCATCAACCTGCTCGACGACTTACGGCGTGAGCTTTCGCTGACATGCCTGTTCATCGCCCACAACCTCGCCGTCGTAAGGCACATTAGTGACCGTGTCGCGGTCATGTACCTGGGGCGGATCGTCGAGATAGCGGCGGCGGATGATCTGTACGCCCGGCCGCGGCATCCCTACACTCGTGCGCTTCTGGCGGCGGTGCCGCATTCCGACGCTGCTGGGAGGCGAGAGCGTCCGACCTGGATCGTTGAGCCGCCCAGTCCGTTCGCACCGCCAAGCGGCTGTCCGTTTCATCCGCGTTGTCCGTTGGCGATCGATCGTTGTCGGATCGAGAGGCCTGACCTCGAAGCCTCAGAGGGTACGCCAGACCATTCGGTTGCCTGCCACCATGCCGGAGAATCGGACGCCCACTCGGAGAGTTTTGGACAAAAATCACTTGCGTCCTGAGACCGGACGACGTAGGGTACTCGTCGCGGGCGGCGGTCTCGCGGTGCTCGGGCACGGTGATTGGGCGATCAGTTGGTCGTTCTTCCACACTCTGGAGAAGAAAATGACTGACAGCACAACGGGAGTCAATGAACTGACGGCTACGATTCAAACCTCCAAGGGGTCTATACGGTTGCAGCTCTTCCCGGATGAGGCGCCGCTCACGGTTCTAAACTTTGTGAACCTGGCACAGCGCGGATACTACGACGGGCTCAAGTTTCATCGCGTGATCGAGAACTTCATGATCCAGGGCGGCGACCCGACGGGCGCGGGCACCGGTGGGCCCGGCTATCAGTTCCGCGATGAGTTTCACAGCAAGCTCAAGCACGACGGGCCGGGCGTCCTTTCGATGGCCAACTCCGGGCCGAACACAAATGGCAGTCAGTTCTTCATCACGTACACGGCCACCGCGTGGCTGGACCGCAAACACTCCGTTTTCGGGCGGGTGACCGCGGGACTAGATGTCGTCAACGCCGTCCAGAAGGACGACATTATTACCGGCGTGGTCGTCGAGGGGGCAACTGCGGCCCTGTTCGAGAAACATGACAAGCAGGTGGCCGCGTGGAACAAAACTCTGGACGCGCGCTTTCCCCGCAAGAACGGGGCCACCGCTGCGACGTGACTTCGGCGACATCGCCCCCCCCGGCGCCTATTCAGACAAGCGCGAGCCGGCGTGCGGACCGGCGTTTGCCTGACGCCCTGTGTCAACTTCCCGTCAATTGGAACCGCCGATCTGGTCGTCGGCTAGATCGAGGTATGGTTCGATCTTCAATTCCAGGACAATCTCGTCGTGAATTGGGACGCCGCGCTCGCCGACTAGCGGAATTTGCGGTTTGACTTTCCGAGCCTCGTCCACCACGCCGAGGTTGATGCGCGTCATCCGAAAACCGACCCGTTGATGAAAGTCGATGATCCGCAACCGGTCGTTCGTCGTGGTGATCCAGATCTTCTTGCAGCCTCGCTCGCGGGCCCGGTCGATCGCGCTGAGCATCAAAGACGAACCGATCCCCTGCCCCTCCAATGTGCTGTTAAGCGTCAGGACTTCCATCCCCCGCTCATCAATATGATAAGTGAGCAATCCGACAAGTTCCTGGCCGCGACGTTCTAGGAAACCCTCCTCCAGGTGTGGTTGAAAGGCCTTTCCCCCGCTCATCACGATCCGGCTCTGCCAGTGCCGTTCGATGAAGCGGGCGACCTCCTCTCTGTCGCTGTCCCGAACTTCGCATCGCCCCATGTGAGTAGTTCTATCCCGGAACGCGTTCCGGCACCAGCGGGCAGCGGGCTGGGTTCCGAATCCCGTTTTGCACGATCCATGGGCTTGTGATAGTCTACAGGCGTCCGGGGCCTAAGCGTTACAGAAGGGTCGGGGCCATGAAATCGTCGATTTGTACCATCGAGCAGCACATCCTGGAGCGTCAGCAGACCCATCCCACGGCCACGGGCGAGTTCAGTTGGCTCCTGTCGGGAATCACCCTGGCTACGCGTATCATCGCAGCCCACGTGCGCCGGGCCGGTCTCATCGACATCTTCGGCGAGACCGGAAGCGTCAACGTGCAGGGAGAGCTTGTCCAGAAGCTGGACATCCTCGCCAATGAAACGATTATGACCTGCCTCGGCGACCGCGAAAACATCGGGATCATGGTCTCCGAGGAGGACGACGAACCGCGCATAATCAAAGAGCCCGACGAGCGGGCGAAATACATCGTGCTCTTCGATCCTCTCGACGGCTCCAGCAACATCGATGTCAACGTGTCCATCGGGACCATCTTCTCGATTCTCCAACGTAGCGGCGAGGTTCAACGTGCGAAGGTGATGGACCACATCCTGCAACCCGGTTTCATGCAGATCGCCGCTGGATATGTCGTGTACGGCGGCAGCACGGTCATGGCCTACACCACCGGCGACGGTGTGCACCTGTTCACCCTGGATCCATCGATCGGCGCCTATCGGCTCTGTCGTGAGCATGTAATCATGCCCACACGGGGAAACACCTACAGCATCAACGAGGCCTACCGCCAGCAATTTCCCAAGGGGATACAAGACTATCTCGAATGGGTCAAGTCGGAGGAATCCGGGGGTTACGCGCTGCGCTACATCGGCTCCCTCGTCGCCGACTTCCATCGCACGCTTCTGCACGGCGGCGTGTTCCTTTATCCGCCAACTGAAAAAGCTCCCAAGGGGAAGCTGCGACTGCTTTATGAAGCTAACCCCTTGGCCATGATCGCCGAACAAGCCGGCGGCGCTGCCACCGATGGACGAAAGCGCATTCTCGAAAAGGTTCCGACCTCGCTTCACGAGCGAACGCCGCTACTCATCGGCAGCAAGGCCGAGGTGGATCGCGTTCTCTCCTTCTGGCAATGGTCGTAGGACCGATCTTGGGCGACCATCCCCTGTCAGGGCTGTCGAGACAGATCAGGTGCCGCTCCGCCGGCCCGTCGATGGCGAACGTACTCGACGACCGCGGGCATGATCGAGACGACGACAATTCCCAGGACGACAAGCGAGAAGTTATTCTTCACGATGGGCAGCCCGCCGAAGGCGTAACCGCCGCCGACGCAAACGGCGACCCACAACACGCCTCCGACCACGTTGTATGCGAGAAACCGAACATAGGTCATGGCGCCGATACCGGCCACGAACGGTGCGAAGGTGCGAACGATAGGCACAAAACGCGCGAGGACGATGGTCTTGCCGCCGTAACGCTCGAAGAAGGAGTGCGTCCGGTCGATGTGCTTCCTCTTGATCCAGGGAGTCCCCGGGCGATTCAATAACCAGTTGCCCAGGTACTTTCCCACCCCGTAATTGACTGTGTCGCCAAGCACGGCCGCCGCGGAAAGCGTCAGGCCTGCCGCCGCAAGATTAAGATCCCCAAGCCCCGCGAACACGCCGGCCGTAAAGAGCAGTGAGTCGCCCGGCAGAAACGGAGTCACGACCAGTCCCGTTTCGGCGAAAACGATGAGAAAAAGGATCAAGTAAGTCCAACCGTCGTAATCCCGGATGATCTCCGCCAGATGCCGGTCCAGGTGCAGGAAGATGTCGATTATGTAGGCGAAAGCGTCCATGCCTGCCCCGTAAGAGTCCGAAGATGATTCATATTGTTTGGATCGCGACGAAGGGCGGCAAATGCCTTGTTGCCTTCGGCAAGTAACCGCCCGCGGCGGTAGGTCTCGATGGCTTCCTCCTACACGGCCTGCATTGTCCTGCTGATGCACAGCCTCGGTTCGTGCAAAACCTCTTGGCTGTTCGACGCTATTGGGACCGTGACGCCTGACACTCTTTGATCCTCCGTATTGTCTGCAGGGTAGTATTCGACATCGACCACACCTCGTCAAGCGGCGTGCCCGTCCCCGGCGCGCCGGGACTCCGACTTCGGATGGGACCGGAAACTTGCCCCCGCGCCGGCGCACCTGACGCACTCAGTACACGCGAATACGGCCGACCTGAGCGGTTTCTCGATCTCTCAGCTCGACTTTTGTCCTTTTTTCCGCGCCTATGCAGCGGGTGCGAGGGCGTAGGGTAACAGGGGCTTGAAACGCCGCGATAGTTTTGAAAAGCCTTGGTAATGCCCGGGTATTGCAAAAACCCAGTCGGCTCAAAGCCAGCGGCGTACAGCGGTTATAGCATCGGAGAACGTTCGTTCGGTTTTGCCCGGCCAGGTGATTGCCGGCGTACAGATTCGTTGTGCGCTAATCGACTGGCAGTTCCGCACGCCAGACGCCCGAATCAAACTGCGGCGCCTTTACCCGCAGATTCAACTGAATTTAGGCCCTAGACGCTACTGGACACGGCAAACGACCGGTTCTTCCTTGGTGCGGGCTGGTCGACCTCGTACAGCGACCATTCGAATTCATCATAATGACTTAATAAAAGCACTCATACCCCTCCTCGTATGTCCCCATTTTCTTTGACGGGATTCTTTTGGGTTCTTGCTTGACTAGCGAGGTTCGCTTCGAGTATTATCGGGTTTGTATCCTCGGTGGCAGTCTGCGCGCCTAACGCAAGCAGGGACACCGCGGATCCTAATAGTTACCACTACGCCTATCGACTCAGGAGGGATGTCTATGAAATCGGGTTCATTACTGTTCGGCCTTGCGGTCACTTTGACAGGCACGATGATTGCGTCCGGCAGCGCTCCCACGCCTTTCCCAATCAAGCAATCGTCTTCGGCTGTTGAGCCTGAGAGTAACGGTCAAACGGCCTCCGGATCGCCGCTCGAAACCGTAATCCCTCCTGGGTATACCATCCTCGATAATGCCGTCGGCGTGTCCGGGCTTTCATCAAGCTATTACCGTGTTCTTCTGCAAAACATGACGTCGCTTCCGACGCTCGGGCCGTCGCGTGTCAGTTATCCCGGGGTCGGCGCGTTGCCTTCGCCCGGCGGTACCCTCGGGCGGGCTTTCGATATGGGTGTCGTGGCGTACAAAAGGGTCGGTGGGAATCTCACCATCTTGGTCGCCAGCGGAATTGACCCTCGGACTTGGATCATTCCCTCCGGGTTGAGTTCTCAGTTTGGTGTCGGCGATCTGTTCCTGGATGTCAAAGGCAGTGGGCCGATCAAGCATTTCGTCCTGCTCAACAACTTGAACAGCGGTAACGCGATCACCGGGCATGGAACGTACTTTGCGGGCGTTCAGAGCTTCCGAGCGGGCGGCGCTTTGGATGGTCGACTTTATCAGATCACAACGGAGACGGACATTCTTCGCACGGGCCTGACCTCCTCTTACATATTCTCAAGTAATGATCCCGCCGGCCTCGACACACGGCTATTCGCCAAGGGCGGCACTTCGGTCGGGGTCGGGACGGTGGCGTTCTCAACCGTCTCTGCCGAAGAACCACTCGGCGGCGGCGGTGCGATGAACTGGTACTTGACCGAATGGACCGTACCTTTGTCTGCCTTCGGGACCCCCGGCGTGTTTGACATCGCACTTCATGTGGCCACTAGTTGCGGAAACGACGTGATCAGCGGAGCCATAACCGACGTCTGCGGCAACGGTGTGGTTGAGGGAACCGAGCAGTGCGACGACGGGAACCAAGTTAACGATGATGGCTGCACAAACGCATGCACGCTGCCGGTCTGCGGCGATGGAATCACTCAGATCGGAAGCGGTGAACAGTGCGATGACGGCAATCTCATTAACAACGATGGCTGCACAAACGCCTGCAGACTGCCTGTTTGCGGAGACGGCATCTTACAGGCCGGCGAACAATGCGATGACGGCAACACGGTCAATGGGGATTGCTGCTCGTCGACGTGTATGTTCGAGTCGAATGGATCGGCTTGCGGAGCGGATGCAAATCAATGCACCCTCGACGTCTGCAACGGGGCCGGCGCTTGTACACATCCAAACGCCCCGATCAGCACGCCTTGTGACGCCGACGGGAACCTGTGCACCATCGACCATTGCAACGGCTTTGGCCAGTGCGTTTTCCTCAGCGATGTCACGTGTCAAGCCGCCAATCCTCCCTGCGAGGGCGGCGAAGTATGCAATTCTGCGACCGGATTATGCGTGGCGCAACCGGATGCACCCCAGGGGACGGCGTGCAACCTCGATGGCAATCTTTGTACGATCGACATGTGCAACGGGTCAGGCCAGTGCGTCTTTGTGAGCAATGTGTCGTGTCAGGCGGCGAATCCGCCCTGTGAAGGCGGCGAGGTCTGTGATTCTTCCACCGGATTGTGCGTGGCTCAACCCGATGCACCGTCGGGCACCAACTGTGAAGCAGACGGCAACCTGTGCACGCATGATGTGTGCAATGGATCGGGCCAATGTGTTTTCAACTTCAGCACGACCTGTCCGGGTCCGAGCGGACCGTGCGACGCAGGACAGCAATGCGATTCTGGAACGGGCAACTGTGTGGACCTGCCCGACCCAGCCGCGGGAACATCGTGCAACGTTGACGGCAATCTGTGCACGATCGATCAGTGCAACGGATCGGGAAGTTGTGTCCAGGTAAGCACGGTAACATGCCCGGGCTCGACCGGACCTTGCGACGCCGGACAACAGTGCGATGCGGCTACGGGGGCATGCGTCCTTCTCCCGAACCCGCCCTCTGGCACATCATGCGAGGCGGACGGCAACTTGTGTACACACGATGTATGCAATGGTTCGGGTCAGTGTGTATTCAGTCACGGCACCATTTGTCCCGGACCGACCGGACCATGTGATGGAGGAACCGCCTGTACGCCGGAGACCGGGGCTTGTGACCCGCTGCTGGATCCGTCACCCACGACTCCATGCGATCGGGACAACAACCTCTGCACGACAGATCATTGTGACGGATACGGTAACTGCGTCTTCTTAAGGGATGTGACGTGCCAAGCAGCGGCTCCGCCCTGTGAGGCAGGCGAGGTTTGCCAGCCTTCGACTGGTCAATGCCTGGCGCTGCCGGATGCACCGCCCAGCACGCCTTGTGAGGCGGACGGGAACTTGTGCACGCTCGATCATTGCAACGGGTCCGGTGAATGCGTGTTCATGGCGAACAAGACGTGCCAGAGTGCGGACCCTCCATGCGAAGGCGGCGAAGTGTGCATCCCGGCGACGGGATTGTGCGACCACTTGCCGGACGCGCCGATGGGAACGTCTTGTGAACTTGACGGGAATCTGTGCACGATCGACGCGTGCAACGGGACGGGGCAGTGCGTTTATCTGACCAACGTGGTCTGTGCCGGCGCGGTTCCGCCATGCGAAGCCGGACAGACCTGCAATCCGGGTACAGGTCAATGCGACGATCTGCCGGATGCGCCCGAGGGTACCGCCTGCGAGCAGGATTCCAATCTTTGTACGCTGGAGCACTGCGACGGACATGGAAGCTGCGTCCACTTCGGCGACGTACATTGTGCGCTTCCGGTTCCTCCTTGCGAGGGCGGCGAGGAGTGCAATCCGGCAACTGGCGCCTGTGATGCGCTTCCCGACGCCTCGACGAACACCAGTTGCGAGGCGGACGGGGATCTTTGCACGCTGGACAATTGTGACGGCCACGGCGCCTGCGTGACCGTGAGCCAGGTTTTTTGTCCGGGACCCACTGGCCCGTGCGACAGCGGCATGTTCTGCGACTCGAACACGGGCGCATGCGACGATTTTCCGGACCCGGCGTTCGGCACATTCTGCGAAAATGACGGGAACCTATGCACGCATGACCATTGTGATGGCAACGGCAGTTGCGTCACGTTTGACCAGGTTGTTTGTCCGGGGTCGACGGGGGAATGCGACGCTGGTCAGAATTGTGCTCCCGCCACTGGTCTTTGCGAGAATCGGCCCGATCCTCCGGTGAATACACCGTGCGAAGCAGATGGCGATTTGTGCACGATCGAACACTGTGACGGCAACGGGAGCTGCGTCGTGGTCGGCCGCGTGGTGTGCCCGGGACCGACCGGACCGTGTGATGGAGGGACGGCCTGTACGCCGACGACGGGTGCTTGTGATCCGCTCCCCGATCCGCCGGCAGGGTTTTTCTGCGAGCGTGACGGTGATCGCTGCACCAATGACGCCTGCAATGGCTTGGGGCAATGCGTCTTCGTTGACAACGTAGTTTGTCCCGGACCCACCTCAGTCTGCGACGGCGGCGAGATGTGCAATCCGCAGACAGGGGCGTGTGATCCGCTGCCGGAGGCTCCGGCCGGCACGGCCTGCGATCTGGATGCCAGCCGGTGCACCATTGATCGCTGTGATGGAAACGGCGTTTGCGTACATGTCAGCGACGTTATTTGTCCAGGACCGGTTCCTCCGTGCGAAGCCGGGGCCGTCTGCAATGCTGTAACCGGAGCATGCGACCCGTTGCCCGACGCCCCGATCAGCACGCTGTGTGAACGGGACGCCAACCTCTGCACGATCGACCACTGCGATGGGAATGGACAGTGCGTACTCCTGAGCAACGTGGTCTGCGCCTCGCCGACGCCGCCGTGCGAGAGCGGTGAGACATGCGAACCGCTGAACGGCCATTGCGTCGCGCTGAGCGATGCGCCTGCGGGAACGCCCTGTGAAGGTGATTCCAACGAATGCACAAACGACGCTTGTAATGGATCGGGAGTGTGCGCGCACTCCGCCAGCGGACTCTGCGGCGCTTGCTGCCGGCCTGATTTTTCCTGCGTCGAAGTTCTGGCGGGAACCTGCAATAGCGCCAACGGAAGCTTCTCCGGCGCCGGCACGGTCTGTTCCGGCGATAGCGATGGTGATGGAGTGGTCGACTTGTGCGATCATTGTCCGGGCCAGGACGACCACCTTGTTGGGACAAAGGTTTGCTGCAATACGCTTCTGACCTGCGACACGGATAGCGATTGCCCGAGTTTCGGCACTTGCAACTATCAATGTTTGTGTCCTAAATCAATCCCAACCGTGTCGGAGTGGGGTTTAGTGGTCCTAACGCTGGTCCTGCTGGTCGGAGCGAAGTTGAGGTTCTCGCGTCAGGCGAATGCGTAAGTGGAATCCAGAAATTGACGTTCCGCCGAGCCGAGTAATGGTCCTCGCGGGAGTTATTTGGTCGGGTCTGCGCAGGATTCCCAAGAGCGCAAGCTGAGCCAGCAGGACACCGGCTTGGCGAGCCCGCGAGGCGGCGATCTGGTGCTCATCAAGAACGCCAGCGGCGCGGATCGCGCCTGATTCGAGATTCTGGGCATCAACACCCCGGTCATCGGCCCCACCGACAATCTCGATGAGTTCCGCAACCGGCCAGCGCTGGCGGGCATCGTGCCGATGGCGGCTTGCCACTGGGCAGAGTTCGTGGTCCTCACCGAATCGAGCGTCACCACCTCGGCACTGGCGACATTCGTGTTTCACGGCAAAGAACGCAGGTGATCATGCGGGCTACTTCTTCGCAAGCAGACCAACAACGACGACTCTCAGAATATTTTTGTGACGCCCGCTGGCATTCTAAGTAGGAACGCAGAAAGGTTTACCCCATAAGGGAGCGATCCGCACCGCGAGATCCCGGTTTTATCGCCGGTATCAGCACCGCGCGGACTCCCGGCGCGCCGGGATTGCATTCCGTCCGCGGCTCGCCAGGATCAACCATTGTGCGTTCCTACTTAGTCCGTTCGAGTCACTTCCTGACAACGACACCTGAATAAAACTCCTTGGCATATCCGAAATGCGGCTGCTTCCTAGTAGTTCAACACATCGTAATCTGCGGGTAGAGCCGGCGTAGCTTGATCCGAGCGTCGCTGGTCTTGAACTGCCCGTCGATCCCCTTGGATCGGTTGTTGCGATCGGCGTTCCAGATTGCAATCCCTTCTCGCAGAATCGCCTCATCCGCGACACGCTCGCCCAGCGCTTGTTTTTCCAACACGCTCAACGCGCATTCGGCCATGTTCCGCCAACTGCCGTGCTTGGGCGTGTGCACGACCTCGATCTTCTCGATCAGCCGTCGCGCCTCGATGGGCGCGAACGCTTCGTACAGGCACGACATCCGAGGGGTGTTCAGGTTGTCCATCACCAGGGTGATCCTCTCCACATCGGGGTAATGCACGTCCACCAATTCCTTCATCTGCATCGCGAAGTCGAGCTTCGTGCGACGCGTCGTCACGTTCACATGCCCCCAGCCGCCCAACGGCTCGACCATCATGAACAGGTTGGCCGTGCCGTTACGCACGTATTCGTAATCGCAGCGCTCCACTTCGCCGGGCCGCGCAGCGATCGGCTTGCACACCTCGCCAACCAGTTGCTGGCTCTTCTCGTCGAAGCAAACCGCCGGACGCTGGGGATCCTGCGACCGCGTGTACACGGCCAGCACATTCTCCAACGCACACACGAACTCCGCGCCGGCCTCGGGCGGAATGCACCACATCTTGCGTTGCCAAGGCTTCAACTCGTTTTTTTGAGCGTCCGACGGATCGTCTCACGCGAACAAGGCTCGACGATCTTCAACTCCACCACGCGGTCGGCCAGTCCCGGCGCGCCGGGACCTCGTCCAGCGGGCACGACCTTGCGGCTTGGGACCGCAGGCCACCGCGATCAGCTTCGCTTCACTGCGACCATCGAACCCCGATGCCTCGGGGCTGGGACGCTCACGTTTCTTACGCGCGATGGCCGCGTCTATGCCCTCTTCCACCCATCGACGCCGCAGGGATTCGATCGAACGCACCGCTACACCCAGCGTGCGGGCCACCTGCTCGTCCGCCAACCCCGGCCCTGCGCCCGACTCATCCACCGCCAACAGCACGTTGGCCTGCCGAATCTTGTACGCCGCCGCCTTGCCCGTGCGAACCCATTGCTCCAACCGATTCCGTTCCTCGGCTTCCAGCCCAACCATCCATTTTTTCATGCCGATCCTCCTTGATCGCGGGCAACATGCCCGCAACAGGAATCACCCAATCCACCTTCCTACCCGCAATAATGGACGTGTCGGACCACTAGGAGTCTGTCCGAGTAATCGCCCTTGACTGGCATGATACAATGGGTGGTGCAGGGGTCGGAGGCGCATGCTTTCAGGGGAGACTCAGGGATGAGCAAGACCTATCGACCGTGGAATCCCGATCA
>Ga0209777_10002141_pt1 | contig 26707 bp, 30 predicted proteins | sample FrelakmetHBP12HB_FD_187147 | JGI IMG/M metagenome (GOLD analysis project Ga0209777, IMG submission 187147) | Freshwater lake sediment microbial communities from the University of Notre Dame, USA, for methane emissions studies -HBP12 HB (SPAdes)... | ecosystem: Environmental > Aquatic >...
ACTTCTCAGGTGATGGGCCACACTATTTCAAAGTAGTGGATGTAAATTATGGGTCGCCAGGGACAATCAAGGTACAGATTCATACTAAAAATGCTGGCTCACGTCTTTTGGAGTGTTATGTTCTATATATTCGAGATGGGAAGATTCAACCGACCAATGTGATAAGTACTTATTTTCGTCTTATCCCGCAATGAAACATCTTTATCAGATTCCTAACCGAAAGGGAATATTCACCAAAGGAGAGTTTTTGGAAATGGTGAGGGTGGTAAATGAAGATGAAAAGGAAAAAGAAAGGGGCAGAATAGGAAGGAGGTATGTGATTATGAAATCCTTAATAGCTGTTCTGATGGGTGTAGCCGTTTTGTTAGGGATTTTTTCCTGTGCCACAGTACCAACCGAACCTCTCGGTTCGGGCGAGCTAAGATTATTAGGTATGCAAGTTCCAAGTGGGAATCTGGTATTGGGCCTCTCTTATAACATTTATTTTACTTTTGACGCAGACGGTAAGCCAGAGATGAGCAGAGCCTGTTGCTACTGGTCAGGTGATCCTGAACGTCAGTACTGTTATAAGGTAAATGATGTAAAATATGGATCGCCAGGGAAATTCAGCGTTGACCTTTCCCCTCCTTACCCTGATCAACAAAGATTGAAATGTTATGTGGATTATGTCCGTGACGGGAAAAGGCAACGAACTAATGCTATAACCTCTACGGTAAATTAAAGAAAGGGCAGAGGTTATTCTACGAAAGGATTGTTCGAGAGTTCAATGTCAGTAGAGACATTGCCTATGGGGTAATTTCTCAATTGAAGAAAGATGGGTTAGTGATTTCTAAAAGGGGAGTAGGCTCATTTGTTACCTTACTCTTAAAAATATTTGGATTTGCAAATCCATTCCAATACTTATCCGTGCCTATCTTTTAAGCAAAACGGTGCAGACGGCTTGGTTCAAGGGAAAGATAATCTAATTCCACAATGATTCAACATTTCTGTGTGGATTAGGCGAATTACTGTTAGCAGAGGGGATAGAACTTAAATGGAAAATGTCAAGGAATATAAAGAATTATTTGAAAATGCTCAAAAACAAATGTTGGGCGTAATTAATTTTGGGCAAACAATTATCAAAACCTATCGGGAAAAAGTTGAAAAGAACTTCTTGATTAGATTCCCTATATTATTCTTTCACGAAGCACTCCAATCGGGCAGAGGATTTCTGTTATTAACGAAGGAAAATTCAATAAATTACCCAAATGGTGCAGCAGTTCTGTTGAGAAATGGCTTTGAATCCATTGTGTGGGGAACCTCCTGCCTTGATGATAAGGATGGGACAGATTTGATTGACTATATTTGGAACCATCAGGATATGATGTTGGAAAAAGACATGGCAATTTATAAAAAATGGAAGCTCCCATACTCTGACGAACGATCTATCCTTTTGGAGAAAGCAAAAAAGAGATTAGATAAAAAAGTTTCTTCAAAGAATAAATGTTTACTTCAGGGAATGCCGCTAAGGAAATCTTATTCCATAAGGCACATTAGGCATGTCTTTGAAGAACTTGTTAATAAGAATGGCGTGTTTAAATATTATTTTGAGACCTCTTACAAGTTGGCAACGAATGTGTGGCATTCATCTGCTTTTGGAATGAGCTTGACCCAATATGAAGAAGTGAAGCACTACTTTCTTGGCAATGTGGCTAATGGGTTTTCAGAGTGTTTGAAAGTTTTTAGTAACGAGCTTATCAGAATACTTACGGGCACCGAGGATTTGGGTTCCTTATTATACAGAGGAATAAGCCAATCACTTAAGAAACAAATGGAACGGATAGAAAAGGGAGAAGACGTCGAAATCTCGCCATCTATCAAGCTGGTATTAAAATTTAAGGAAACAGATGAAAACAAATAATTTGTTTTTGAAAGGGGGAAAAGCGGATGGTTATTAAAGATGTGATCGACCTTCTTTCTGGTCTGTTGACTCCCGTCATAGCGATAATTGCGGTCTACGTTGCCTACCAGCAATGGAAAACCAATAAGCAACGTCTGAAAGCAGAGCTTTACGATAAGAGGTTCATGGTCTATGAAATCCTCATGGATACTATTGGAGAGGTGATGAGAAGCGGGGATATTAGTGATCAACAGTTAGAGAAATTCAACATTCAGAGAAGGAAGAGCCACTTCCTGTTTGGCAAAAAGGTATCAGATTTACTGGAAGAGATTTACTACCAACTGGTGAACCTTCAGATGATGAATCGGGCATCCACTGAGGAGAAAGCAAAGAATGCCAAGAAAGGTGCAGATTTAAAGATATGGCTTTACGACCAAATTAAAATAGCCAGAGATAAATTCCAAGATGATTTAAGTGTGAAGTGAACATTCTATCAAACAGAAACATCTGAAGAAGGATTGGAGAGATCATCGGACTGGAGTGAGGTCTAATATCAAATTAGAACCAATAGCGTGAGGAAAATTTAGCTTAAATCTCCTACGAGCTTATAGCTTGGAATAGAACTGAAGATTTAAATAGAAATTTAAATTTGGGGAATAATATTATGAGTATATTTACTAAACCAATTAATGAGATATCTTTCCAGGATGTTACTTACTTTTGCGAACAAGGAATCGGGGAAAGTGTCAATCTGGATTATAAGAGGGACTTTCCATCATCAGGTCTGGAAAAAACTATTTCGGCTTTTGCTAACACCTTCGGAGGCGTAATCATCATAGGAGTGGAGGATGTGGATAGCAAACCAAAGCCTCCATTTGAGGGTATCGAATATAAAGATAAATTGGAGGAAAGGATCTGGAATATCATTGTTGACAATATTTATCCGCCAGTGTTTCCAGAAATCAGGGTGTGTCCTCCGCTTAATAATAAAACCTTTGTTACTATAAGAGTCCCACAAAGCAATGAAACACCCCATGCTCTTTATAACAATACCCAGGTATATATTAGGACAGGTAATAGAAATAAACCTGAAGATTTAGCAACGGTGGAACAAATTGAATGGTTGAGAAATCGTAGAAATAAGTCAGAAGAACTAAGGGAGACGCTATACCGAAGAGCCGAAGAGAGATACCAAACCATTTGTAAGCAAAAGAAAGTTAGGATTGAATTTGCAGAATTTACATTATCATTCGCCCCATTGTATCCCCAAAAACCTCTTATGATTACTGAAGAAATAGAAGGCATTGTAAATAAAATGAAGGTTTTGGGTGGTGGGGGAAGGGAGTTTCCACGGCTATCTCATTATGACTTAGAACCCATTCAAGATGGTATGATTTATTTTTTCTTTAACAAAGACACAGGTTTCATAACGCAAACAGAAATCAATAAATTTGGGTTAATATTTTATAAGGAAGATTTAGGAAGTGGTATGAAAGAAACTGCAGAATCGGAAACCATAAGGAGGGTTCGTCTGAGTAAGATTGTAGATATTTTAAGCGTATCATTTGAGTCGATTGCAAGGTTTTATAACACAGTAGGCTATTGGGGTTTGGTCGAAGTGAAAATTTCTTTAGTGGGGCTATTGGGAATTCGGTTTGTTCGTCTTAAACCAAGCCAGTATTTCATTGATGAAGCTGAAAGAATAAATATCTCTGAAAAGGAATTGTCTTGGGAGATTGTCACATCAGTTTCGGAACTTAGTGATGTTGTTGCAAGGCAGAGTAAATTGCTTTCATTGGGTAAAGAGATTGCTTGGTCATTTGGTTTTAAAATATCTGAAGATATAATCAAACAAACACTAAAAGAAGAAGGAAGATGGATTGAATAACAAAGCCCCTTTCAACGAATGAATCCGTTCGCATTGAAGAACCTAATCAAGTCGATTCACAAATGTTGTGCAATTTCATCAATTACCTTACTGAAAAAATTCTTTAAAATTATCTCCTGCTCCTCTAATGATCCCTTATTAAAACGGTCAAATTTATTCTCATTTAAACAAAAAGAAACTTCCCAATCGGTTGTTTCGATGTAAAAATAATCTCCCTCTTTCTTTTTCCCTCTATATTTCAGATAAATATCTTTACACCAATCTTTTTCAAAGGCGATGTATATAGTGGGAGGTTCTTCTCCATAATAAATCCCTAAAAAGGGATAAATGGTTTCCTTTTTATTTTTCTTTTTTAAACTGAAATATTGTCCAGACCAGTTTTCCCCATTTGCACGAGAGGCTTTATACAAATTGACCTCAAATTCTTCACTGTCAAATTCTTCAATAATCTTTTTAATTAATCTATTAAAATGGAAAAGGGAAATTAATTTACCGAATCGTATTTCTTTGAGTTCCATAATTGAGCATACCTCCTTGACGTATTCAATATACCCCTCTATTATTTTTCCCCACTCTTCAGGGAAGCTCTTGGCACGCAACTTATTTTCCAGATGCCTTGTGAACTCCTCCCACGTCCTTGGATCTGTGAAATTGTTATCTTTTGCTTTTGTCCTTGCAACCTCATTAATCCTATGGTTTGTCACCAATCCCAATTTTTTGATCCCTCTTTCCCTCAAAAATTTTAACTTTCCATATTGTTCAATGTGATAATTCCTATCATAAATCTTGCTTTCAATAAGAAATACGGCATCCCCGTTTTCGATGGAGAAGTCAGGGCGACCATCTTCCCCCAAGGAATCCTCCCTATTAATCTCGGCAGGCAGGTCTGGATTAAAATCAAAGTTGAAAAAATCTGCGAACACCTTCAAGAATCCATCACAATTCCTTGCCATTGCCCAAGTCACATCAGAGAGATCATTTTCTTTGTATAGACGGGTAGCCAAATCCCTAAAGAATCTTTCAAACATATTATTCTTTCCTTTCTGCTGATAATAAATTCAATGATATCAGAGGGTTTTGGATTGTCAAGTTTTAACGTAAACCTTGGAAATTATTGGACAAATTACCTATTTTTTGATATAATAAATTTAACATTTAGGGGTGGAAATTCAGTATGGCAAGCGAGGAACAAATGGAAAAGTCAGTGTATCCAAATTGTCTGCTCTGCATTGAAGAGATTTTCAGAAAATATCACCTCGCAAAGGGAATAATTTCAACCCAAACCCTTGCTCAGCATCTCCTTCCCTGTCCTCACAAGAAGTTAAAATCCCCCTTTCAAAAATCCCGAAGGGTAAGAGTAAGGGGGGAAATATAGGCATGGGGGGGAACCATCGCCACAGGCGAACCTGATAAGAAATGTGGGGCAAAATTTGGGGAGGAAGGGTCTTTGGATATAGTTAGAAAGATACAGAGGGGTTGTGTAATAACGGTTTGCGGGACAGTCATCTTTTGCTTAAAAGAGGACGATAAATGTCACATTTTCAATGTTGTCTCAAATTTTTGTAACTCTTTTTTTCCCTCACCTGAGAAGCAGATTCGGTGCTTGATTGCAGGACGGCAGATGAAAAACGAAAAATGAATTGGCTCGGATCATGCACTGTATGCTCTTAGAAAATAAAAAAGAGCGAGGTGATGGGCATGGAGTCTGAACTTAACAAAGAGCCTGATGGAAAATCGAAGGGTCTTGTCATTCAGCCTTACGGCAATCGGTATTATGCCCTTTATGACGGGGAAGACCTGGTTTGCGTCACTGTCTACAAGAAGGGGGCACTGGAGGTTAAAAGACGCTTGGAAACAGCATACAATTTAATCCAAACAGAAGGTTGAATGCTTTGGTTTTAGCTGCCACAAGTGAACCTGATCAGAAATTTGGGGTCAAAAGTTGGGGGTGAGATATAAAGTATGAAGAAGAAAGAGACCGAATTCTTGACCGAAGAGGAGGCACAAGCCATTCTCCGTGTCCCAGATCGGAGAACCCTTCAAGGGAAACGGGATTACGCCATTCTCCTGCTACTTCTCACCACGGGACTGCGGAAAGCTGAAATCTGTAGCCTCAAGGTGGGAGATCTCAAGACCTACCGAAATCAAGCCGTGTTAGATGTTATCGGTAAGGGAAAGAAATTTAGAAGGATACCTATAAAAAATGAAACCCTTCTTATCATCCAAGATTATTTAAAGGCTGGCAAGAACGGGTTTAATCCTGAACATCCGATGTTCTACACCTTGGGCAAGCATGGGCCGTATGAACAAAGAAACCTTACTCCCAAGGCAGTTGATTGCCTTATAAAATCTGTTGCGAAAAGGGCTTTAATTCGGAAACGGATTCATCCCCACGTGATGCGTCATACTTTCGCCACTACCCTTTTGGATAAAGGGAATGACCTTAGAACGGTGCAGGCTCTGATGGGCCATTCCCATATCCGCACTACGGAGGCGTATCTCCACAGCACCGATGACAGAAAGGTTGAGGCTATCCAGAGTCTGCAATTTGGGTAATATTTATGTCCATTTTATTACCCAAAGCCCTCAACCTGAGCTTGAATCTAAAAGGTTTTTTAAGCATCGACCTCAACCCAATTTGGGTAATAAAAGATCATTTAGATAGAAAAAAGATAGCCAAAATAGGATGAAAGACAGCTTCACTTATTTAGCGATAAAGAGGATGTAAAAAATGCAGATCGAGATAAAGCCGAAGGGCAATGTGGAGTACCGAGGGGAGTCCCGAAGTGGTCACATCCTAACGATTGAGAAACAGGGCAAGGGGTATATGGTGCGTGCTTATCAAATCAAGTGTGATGAGTTACTGAAAGAACCCCTTTCCTGGGATGAAGCGTTCAAGGTGTTTCAGACGATCTCAAAGAAGGGGGTGAAAGAGAATGGCTCGATTTGATGAAGAGATTTCTGAGTTAGGTAGGAAGATGATTAATTCTATCCGTGAGAATCTTTTTGAGAAAATAGGCCGTGATGAGTGGAACAAAAAGCCGTTGGAAGAGCGACATAAATTGGAAATTGAGTGCATAAATAAGAATTTCGATTTGTCAAAAATGTCAAAAGAAGATTTAGCGGGGGTCGCTGATTACTTGGAGGATAAAAATTACCACGGGCCAGCAAATTATCTACGGAAGATTGCCGATGTTCCATATTGGGATTTTTCCAAGAGCGAAATGGTTTTTCCGAGTAATGAAAGAGATAGGGATGAAAAATAGCAGATCGTATGGGATTTTCAAATTTAATCGCCTTGCTGAATAGTGATATAAATGGAAAGTGGAGACTGTATGACTATTGAGGAAGTCCTGAAAGTTTACGCACGAATCGCCCGTCCAGTGATTTTGGAATATTTCAGAAAAGATTCTTGCATCGCTTCAACACGAATCACGGTAGAGGTTTTCTCACGCTTAGGATTTAAGGCAACGCCTTTTCCATGCACTGTTCAGATTTACAATAGCAAGTTCAGAGAGATATTTGAGCGAGAAAAGCACTGGCCTACAAAAAAAGAAATGGAAAAATGGATTACCAAAGGGGCATGGGGTATTGGCATTGGCTTTGGAGATCACAAGGGGGAAGGGTATTTGGGACACTTGGTTACTATTGTTGAAAATAAGTATTTGATAGATTCTTCCATTGATCAAGCTGAGAGACCCTACAAGGAAATTTTCTTTCCTGCGATTCTTGTAACAGAGGTCAATCGGGATTTTAGACGTGGTAAAGAGACACTTACTATCGTAAATGAGCAAGGAACGGTCATGGTATATGAACCGAAAATTAAAGATAGAAAGTGGGAGACTTCTCTTGACTGGACGGTTATCTCCAGGCACACGCCTGCCATTAAGCGTATTTTGCTTGAGATACAGCGAGAAATAGATTTTGGGGCTTGAGAAGTAATGTAAACAGTTTTGGAATCAAATCTTATGAACAGCAATACAGCAAACAAAATTGAAATTTACGGGGAACTGAAAAAGCTAAGAGCCGACCTCTCGGATGCCGAGCAGGAATTGAAACAGGCAAAGAGCAAATTCGATAAGGAAAAGTTGAAAGATATTATCAACGACATCAAGTTGGATTTGGGATGGGCACTTCTTGAGTGCGGTGAGCATGAAAAAGGGTTGGCAGTCTATCTTTCGGTGTATGGAAAGCAATATCAAGAAAGAAAGTATAACGGGATAGGCACAGCCTTAACCGAGATGGGGCGGTATGACGAAGCAAAAGAAGTTTTGGAGAAGGGGTTAAGAAAGTTTCCCGAATCTTATGCCCTGTGGACAGGTCTGGGAATTTTAAGCGACTATATAGGAGATTACTCTGGGGCGTTGAAGTCGTTTGACACTGCCTTACGGTTCAACTACGGGGAAAACTCTGGGTCTCTTTATAACAAGGCTCTGATACTGATTAAGTTGGGTTCTTTCGAAGATGCGATGCCAATTATAGATGACCTTATTGAAAGACATTCAGGAGAACCGAGATATCTTGCGGAGAAAGGATTCTGTTGCTTGGAGATGGGCTATCCCCAGGAGGCACTACAAGTTTTCCAAAGGGCGATGGGACTCTTTGAGAAATTTCCAAGTGTATGTGCTGGGGTCTCCATTTTCACAGGGCTTTGCTGTGCTTATATGGACTTGGGGATGAAAAGGGAAGCAATGGAAATCGCCCTTGAGGGACTCAAGAGATTTCCAGATGAAGACCCAACGTTGTATCATAATGTAGGAGCTACTTTTTTTGAAATGGGGTGGTCTAAAGAAGCACGGGAGGTGCTCAAGAGAGGTGTTGAAATATTCCCCGAAGATGAAGAATTGAGGGCATTTCTCAAAGATGTCGAAACTGACATGGATGATCCTGATGGTGATACCAAGCCTTTTCTTGGTTTGCTTATACTTTTGGCACTACTCCATAAAAAATTAAAGAAAAAATGTTGATAAAATTCCCCATCCCAACTGCCTACCAGTGGTCATAAAAATTCAATCAGTGTCAAAATGAGTGTTTGCGGGTTACTTCCTGTACTCCTCGGTTTTGAAAACCTTGCCCCGATGCAACACTTCAACCAGTAACAAACGGAACGAATCCGGGAGTTGATTTGATTGTCAGATCGTAATTTCTTGGAGGGCGCGTATAGTGGCAAGATATCCTAACTCTTAAGCTGGAAATAGACCCCAGCATGAAGATTGCACGATCAGAGGAAGAGAACTTAGTCAAACTGGGATCAAAGAGTTTATAGCAACAATTGGATTGGACTTAGACGTGTTGGACGAGAGAGAAGAAACCCTTGAAGACTGGCGAGACGAATGTAATCTCCTTGTCAGGGGCTTTGTGAACTATCTTGAGGATAGGTCCTCAGCCATCGAACATAGTGTGGGCAGGCTGGAGCAACTGACAGAAGAAAGATATGGATACCAAAAGGATGGAATCTGTACATAAGAGAATATCAGGCAGGAGGCAGGTGGAGGCATTTTGGACACACCTCACGAGAGGATTTTTAGTTGCTAAAGACCTTGGATTTGGCTCCCTGACCCTCCCACGTAGACCCGCACAATGGGTGATGTGGGGAGGGACGGGTAACTGCCGTCCCTTACCCGATTGGACAATTTTTTCAATTTGTTTCATCAGAAATGTGCTGGTGATAAGTCCACTTCCCTTTCGCCGTTGATCATGGCCTTGAAACAAGCTCTGTGACAGAACCACACCTGCCACTTCCCCTCGTGGTGTCTCAACCGTCACTCTGCACAGATCGATTTTCATTTTCATCAAGGTCCTTTGCGCAAAAACAGCATGGCCCCCATTTCACTTCAGTATTCGATGTTGTATAGGAGGCAAAAATGCGGGTTGTCATCCACATTCATGTGTCGGTAGCAATCGTCAAAAACCATCTTAAATTGGAATAGAGTCCCTGCACAATTCTACAGATTTGAGGTGTGACCTTCTCCTAAAAAACCACAATTTTAGAGACCTTGTGAATAGTTGAATCCCTTGTAACGAAGATAACAAAGAATGATATTCCAACCAGTTGAATTTGTTCTCTCAACGTTAGACCAGTTCACCTAATAAGTGAATTTTGTTCATTTTTTTAAGCATCTGTAATTTAAGTAAAAAAAGCTTGACAAATGAATTAATATTTGATAAGAATGAACATGGTTCACTTTTTATCTCAAATCGCTATGTCAAAAAAGATTGCCAAAAGGCAGGCCATTGTTCAGGCCGCCATTGAAGTCTTTAGCATAAAAAGCTTTCGAGACTCCAATATCCGGGAAATTGCTAAAAGGGCTAACGTCGCAGAGGGAACTATTTACAAGTATTTTAAGGATAAGGAGGATCTATTCTTCTCCATCCCTATGGAAAAGACAAAAGGATACGTTGAGCAACTTGATTTACACTTGCAGGGGATCACCGGAGCACCAAATAAAATAAGGAAATTTATATGGTACTATCTTCATTTTTTTAACGCTAATCCAGAATATGGGAGGATCCTCCTATTAGAAATGAGGGTGAGCAAGAGATTTATTAAAACAAAAACCTACGCTTCTTTAAGGAAATCAACGAGACAAATCCTAGGTATTCTCAGAGAGGGACAAGAAGAGGGGACCATCAGAAAGGATGTCAATATTTATCTCCTCCGTCAATTGATATTAGGGATTTTAGAACATGTGGTCACTCGATGGCTGCTAAAACAAGAGAAGTATAATCTATTAGAACGCCACAAAGAAGTGGGTGACTTGGTACTTCACGGAGTAGGAGAACCCAAAATGTCTTAGATATCTGAATTGGACGATTTGTTATCACAGTTGCGGGATGAGAGTTTAGTTGAGAATGGTCTGATCACAAAAGTGAAAGGACTTAAAGATCAGAAGACTTTGATAGAAATGGGATAGGAGGTTCAAGTGCCATATTCCTTAACAACTTGGAACGAATTCAAGAATTACCAGAACACCCGCTATAGGAACTATCTCTATGCTTCTGAAGGCCTTCGCTGCATGGGCTCCACCTGGAGTGTGTTGGCTCCCCTTAAAGGGTTAGGTGAGGATGTATACATAATAGGTGGCGAGCCGCACGCGGCGTCAACCGCGGGCACGTTCCCTGAAGAGAGCCGTGAGGATATTTCAGCTGCCGAAACCGGAGGTTTAGGCTTTCACTCGTGTAGCTACCTGAAACTGTTCGTAGGGGAAGTGATCCGCGATAGGATAGCTATTCCAAACAAAACAATCAAGGAGGGATACCCCAGACCGGATGTGATCTGGACCACACACCTATGCAGTCAGCACTCGAAATGGTACCAAGAAGTTTCACGGCGCATGGGTGGCATACCCATGTACCCAATAGATATGATCGGCGGGGGAAATGCGGAGAAAGACCCTAAGATTGTGAACTATGTCTCCGACCAGGTAGAGGAGGGAATACGCTGGCTCGAGAGAGTAACCGGGAGGGAGTTTTCGGATGAGTTGTTCATCAAGGCAGTGAGAAACGAGATCAAGGTCCTGGTTCTATGGGGTAATATCTGTGCACTCAACAGGCATGCTCCCGCGCCGCTCGATGAGCGCCGGCTTATCGCTCTGTTTCCACCCGCCGTGGTGGACAGGACAACGGATGAAGCGGTTCAGTTATATGAGGCATTACTGCAGGAAGTGAGACATATGGTTGAGACCGGACAAAGCGTGGTTCCGGATCAACGCTATCGAATCGTCTATTTTGGAATAGCCCATACCTATGGCCATCCGGAAATGGCGAGAATTCTTAGAGACGCCGGGGCCGAAATTGTCGCGTCAGTCTATACGTTCGGCACGTGTGGCAATTTCAGAGGAATTGTAAATGGGAAGTGGTCATGGGAACCCCTCGACCCTCGATGGGTAGACGAACTCGATTTGTCCACCAGAAGAAAGACCATAACTGAGCTCGTTAAAATAGCTCTGGGTTGGCCTACGTGGCAAGGAGTAAGATCCTACTGGGCACTAGAAGAAATGGCCAGGGCAATGGTAGCAGAATATAAAGCAGACGGGCTTTTGTTAGCGCCTTCCCGAAGTTGTGAAACTGACTTTAGGAACGGTTACATCGCGATGCAGCGCATTTTCAAAAACGAAATTCCGACCGTCGAATACGATAGTGACCAGGTCGATGTCCGAAAAATGGATTTACCGGGTGCCCAACGGAAAACAGAGTTGTTCGTGCATCTGATGGAAGCGCATAAGAGAAGGAGTGCATGACAAATGACGAAGAAGGGATCTGACACAATCATCGAACGTTTTCGCTCCATCACTGAGAATCCACAGGAATACGCCAAATCCCTCCAGGGGAAAGGGCATCTCTTAGCCGGATATATGTGCACTCATGTTCCCGAGGAAATTCTCTATGCAGCCGGAATTGTACCGGTGAGAATTCTTAGCTCCCATGTCTCACAAGCAATGACAAGGAGCTATATCCATGAAACATACTGCTCTTTTTCACATGATTGCGCATATCAGGGACTGGCGCACCATTATGATTTCTTAGACTTAATCGTGACGAGTAGCAGCTGCATCCATATGGGTGAAGCGTTTAATGTCTGGGTTAGGTTTGCAGGATTCCAGGGAAAAAGCTTCCTCATACCGTACCCTCATATCATAGAAACGAAACCTGCTGCTACGTTTATGGTGGAGTCTTTCGGAGAGTTTAAACGATTCCTCGAGACGTTTGTGAAAAAATCCATAACGGAGGATGACCTCGAGAGGGCGATTAAAGTTTATAACCACACCCGAAGACTCCTTAAACGACTTTGGGAAATCCTCAAGCGCGAAAATCCACCCATCACGGGACCGGAAGTCGCGACGGTGACCTTGGCTTCCCAGATGATGGACAAGCAAGAATGCAACTCACTGATCGAGCAACTCATTCAGAGGTTAGAAGCCCAGCCCGGCAAAGGACCGTCAGGGGTCAGGCTGATGGTCACGGGAGGTGCTTGTGACGACCTGGGAATGTTCGACTTAATTGAACATCTCAACGACAACGCAAGCCTGATTTTCATTGATTCGTGCACAGCAACCCGGTACTTCTGGTTCGAGGTGCCTGAGGGGAGACCGGATAAGCTTCAAGCGATCGCTGAGGGATACATCAGTAGAATTCCATGCCCTGCGAAAGACAACGTTCCTGGTACCGGGGAGAAAAAAAGGTTCAGGTTCATTCAACAGTTCATCGAGGAGTTCAAGCCGGACGGGGTCGTATTTCTCTATCAGAGATTTTGCAGCCCTCAACCGATGGACGTTGTGGCACTGAAGCCAACCCTGGATAAGTTGGGGATTCCGTCGACTGAGCTTGAACTTGATACCACCCTACCCATCACTCAATTTCGGACACAGTTGGAGGCCCTTGTAGAAATCATAAAGGGGGTGACGCCTTGAATAACGGAAAAATCCTCGCTGGACTGGATGCAGGTCATGTGAATTCGAAGGCCATAATAATGAGGGGACAAGAAATCCTTGGGTATGGCAACGTCCCCACGGGATTTGATGTAGTCGCTGGGGCTGAAACAGCACTCAAAAATGCTTTGGAGAATGCCGGCGTTGCACGCGGTGAGCTGGCCGGAATCGTCGCCACTGGAATCTTTAGAGATATGATTAAGGTGCCGCCACTGAATGTTAGGAGGACTGTACCCGACTATGTAGCGGATGCGAAAGGGGCTTTGTTCCTTAATAAGAATTCCAGAACCGTGATCGACATCGGTGGGAATATACATAAAGCTGTCCATTATGACCAGAACGGGAATCTTCTCGACGTGATTCAAAATGATAAGTGTGCTGATGGTCTGGGCATTTTTTACACCACCATGGCCAAAACTTTAGGAGTCAGTGAACAGGAACTGTCCGAATTAGCACTTCAATCCACCAAGCATGTATCGGTTGCCATTCACTGTGCGGCATCCGCTGAATCAGAGGCCATTGATCTGATGTGCCAGGGTGTGGATATCGCAGATGTGACAGATGCTATCTCGAGATTCATCGCTGAACGCGTTGCTGCCATGTGCACAACGATGCCCCTCGAAAAAGAGATTGTGGTCGCTGGGGGATTAGCCAAATCTAAAGCGCTAATGAAGCACCTTCCGGGTTTGCTAAAGCAAGACGTAAGCGTATTGAACCTTCCGGAATATGTAGGTGCAGTAGGTGCTGCGATGAGTTATGAAGGTGGAAAATGAGCGAACACGAATACACTTCAATGAACGAACAGCTCGATTGGAAAAAGGCTAAGGCGATCGTAGCTGGAGTAGATATTGGAGCAGTGAGCTCCAAGGCGGTGATACTGCTGGATGGACAACCGTATGCAGTTTCTCACGTTACCATGCGAACGCCCAAAGAATCTGCTTTCAAGGCTATAAACGCGGCCTTGGCGAAAACCGATTTAACGTTAGAAAAGATCCAGTACATAGTGGGGACCGGTCGTGGGAGGACGCAGGTTCCGTTTGCACGTAAGACCATAACTGAAATTGCGTGCGGCGCCGCAGGGGCGGTACACATCTGGGGCCCATCTGTGCGTACGGTGCTCGATGCCGGAGGTCAAAGTTGTAAAGTCATTCACTGCACCGAAAAGGGTAGAGTAACCGCTTTCCTTTGGAACGACAAATGTGCTGCGGGTATTGGACGCTCGATGGAAGCATTTGCTGATCTCGTTAAGAAAGACGTAACGGAGATCGGGGGCATTGCCCTTCAATCTGATAAGTTCCCAAAGCTAAGTGACTTTTGCACGGTGTATGCTCAATCCGAAGCTCTCGATTTAATCCGAAGCAAAGTGCCGCTCGAAGAAGTAATCGTAGGTTACCACTATGCTATGGCTAAGAGAATCAGCACATTAGTAGGTAGAGCAGGCATGAAAAAGGATTTCGTGATCATTGGAGGGCTGACCAAGAATCCGGGAATAATAAATTACTTGGAAAGTAACTTGAAGGTAAGCAGGCTCGCTCCTAAACCCGAGTGGGATCCTGCATTAATAGTAGCTCTGGGTGCAGCTTTATTTGCGGATAAATGGCGAGCGCTATGATAGTGAAAGCAACCTCTACTGACCAACACGAGATCCTATTTACCAAGATCGAACGCATGGTAGACAAGTATCCAGAGAAACCTGCGATAATTTTTCTGGATGAGAAGTATTCTTACAAGAGAATGAAGGAGTTAATCGATCGATTTGCAACTGCTCTGTACAATCTAGGCGTCAGAGACGGAGACAGGGTGGTGTTCTACCTCCCAAATTGTCCACAGTGGCTCATTGGATATTTCGCAACTCAGAATGTCGGAGCTATACCCGTACCAATCTCTCCAATTTATACACCTCGCGAGATTAAATTCATCATCAATGATTCTGGAGCAGAAACGGTAATCTGTCAAGACACAAATTTCGGTTATATAAAACAGACTGCCGCCGAAACTTGCATGAAGAGGGTGATTGTTACCAACCTTACGGATTTGCTCCCTCCTTGGAAACGATTGATTGGAAGATTGTTCGACAAGGTCCCTACTGGAGCTGTTAGAAGAACTAAAGAGGTACATTTCTTTAAAGAGTTATTACGTAAATATTCCCCCAATCCTCCAAAAGTTATTATAAATTCAAGGGAGCACATAGCCTCCTTACAATATACCAGCGGGACAACAGGCATGCCTAAGGGGGTCCCTAGTACTTATAGTGCTTTACTATCTTCGCTGGACGACTTCAATGCTCTGATTGAGGGACATGTTAGAGAGGGAGGAAAGGATGTACTTATTTTAGTGGCTCCTCTTTTCCACACAATTGCCCAGTGCGTTGTTATACCGAGTGCTCTAGCTCGGGGGAACCCCGTAGTGCTCATGCCTGTACCGCAGGTAGATTCCATTCTGGATGCCATACAGAGGTTCAAAGGTTCACTGTTTCTTGGAGTGCCTGCTCTTTATCGCATGATTATTGAAAATGATAGGTTCGACTCATACGACCTAAGTTCATTGAGGTACTGCTGGTGTGGAGGTGATGTACTTCCCCTCGGGCTGTTTACCCGTTGGAAAAACTTAGTCAAAATACCAATACACCAAATATATGGTTCGACAGAGAGCTGGGTGATTGCCTTAACCCAATTAGATAAAGAACCTGCACCAGGAAGTGTAGGGCTACCAGCCAGCTCCCGGCAAATAAGAATTGTAGACCCAGATACATTGGAGACAAGGCCTCCAAACACAGTGGGCGAGTTATTGGTTACTTGGAAGTATGGGGCATTTTACTATTGGAATAAACCGGAAGAAACCGCAGAGTCGTTTGTAGAAATAGACGGAGCGAGCTGGTATCGAACAAATGATTATCTGCGAATGGATGAGAACCGACTACTTTACTACATGGATAGAGGTGCTGATATTATTAAACATAAGGGGTACAGAGTCTCTTGCTCAGAAATCGAAGCTGTATTGCAAGATCATCATGCAGTTATAGGAGCCTGCGTCGTTGGCGTTCCTGATGAAAAGGTTGGGGAGCGCATTAAAGCCATGGTGGTACTGAAAGAAGATACCAAAGGAGTGAGTGCCATTGACTTAATAAAATGGTGCAGAAATAGACTGGCTTCCTATAAGGTACCCCAATACATAGAGTTTAGGGATATGTTACCTAAGTCAAAAGTCGGTAAACTGTTGAGACGCGAGGTAAGAGACGAAGAGCGAAGGCGGATAGGCAAATAGGCGGGTGATGGACTATGTCTATATGTAGAATTCGTTTGAGGCGCGTGCCGTTCTCAATTCGTTGGAAGTAAATTTTCAATTCTTGCAGGGAAGGATCAATACACTAATAACATTCGAAACGAAAGGGGGTGGCGCTCGTTATGGAAGGAAGGGTTTCTTACTGAGTTCAGATTCTAAAACAGTTAGACATATTCACGTTCAAAATCCAAATCATCGTTCATATTTTTATTCAAATTTGGGCCGCTGACGGGATTAACCAGTATCTATTAGAAGCTAAAAGTTAATGATATTTTAAGGAGGTGCAAGATGAGAAAACAATTATCTTTTATTGAAACAATTGGCTTCTGTTTTGTCTTAGTGTCAAGTTTATTAATAGCGTCACTTTCGCATGCAGCGCCAGTATCAGAAGGCAGGCCTATTGTTATCGGAGCACCCCTTTCTGTAGGATTCAATTATGGCCTTGGATCGAAGCAGAGTATTATATTAGCCGCCGAAGAAATTAATGCGAAAGGAGGGATAATTGTCTCTGGTAAGAGACATCCCCTAAAAGTGGAAGTGGCAGATACTCGTGACTTGGAGCCGGGAGTGCCGACAAGCGAAGGTCTGATGGTTGTAGAGAAGCTGCTTCTGCAACAAAAGGCAGATTTCCTTGTTGGTGGTCCTATTCGCTCCGAAGTGATGTTGGCAACCATGGATTTAGTTTCAAGATACAAGAAACCCTCGATCTTATCTGTCGGAGCTGTTACTCCAACCTTTAACAAAAGAATATCTGATGATCCAAATAAATTCAAGTATTCCTTCAGAACAAGCGGTAACTCAATTAATTTAACGACCGAGGGCCTTGGAGTTACAGAACAGCTTAAAAAGCAGCATGGATTTGACAAGGTCTACATTATGGGACAGGATGTTGCGTGGGCTCGCGCTAGTAGTAGCCTATATAAGAGTGAGCTAGAAAAGAGAGGCTTTACGATCTGCGGCTATGAACTATATCCAACGGGCAGCACGGATTATTCTATGGGGTTGCTCAAGGCTAAAGAATCCGGAGCTAAAATCATATTCCCATGGATGGATATGCCTGAAACATCTATTCTTATAAATCAGTGGTATGATATGAAGGTGCGCGCGCTGCTCATCGGTTATATGGTGGCTGCAACGCACCCTGATTACTGGAATGGGACAAAGGGGACATGTGAGTACATAGCCGATTTGTATACAAAGGCTGGAACTGTTCCCACTCCCGCTCTTCCTAAAAGCGTGGAATTTGTCAATTCCTACAAAAAACGATGGGGGAAAGAACCAATAAGTGAATACGATGGATCCTGTTATACAGCTGTTTATGTGCTAGTCGATGCTATCGGTCGGGCTGGTACACTCGATTCTGACTCAGTGGCGGCAGCCTTGGAGAAGACAGACATAAAAGGGACGGTTATGGGTAGGGTCAGATTTGACAAAACTCACGATGTAATTTATAGCCAGGACCCTAAAGAAGGAGCGGTAAGTTTGTGGGCACAATGGATAAAAGGGAAGAGAGTGGTGGTATATCCATCTGAAATAGCTTCAGGGCGTATTGAACTCCCCCCCTGGATGAAGTGAAGCTGGCGAGGATTCACTAACTGAGGAATGTAATGGGTATACTTATTTACAGTGTGGTAGTTAGTATTACACTCCTGTTAACGGCCATTGGATTTGCACTAGTCTACGGGGTCAGTCGACTTGCCAATTTTGCCCATGGCGGTCTCTACATCTTAACGGGATATCTCGTATGGGGATTTCTGAATAAGCTCGGGGTGAACTATATAGGGGCAACAATCCTATCGTTGATTATTGTAGCAGTTGTTGGAGCTACTATCTATCAGTTCGTCCTCAAGCGGGTGAGAGGTATGCCGGAATCAGAGATAATTGCTTCATTTTCTCTTGCCTTAGGTATAATGGAAGGTCTACGTTCCCTGGGTTTAGTGGGTTTTGCATACACCATCCCCGTATTTGTCCGTGGGACAGTTGTGGTGGCTGGTGTCCCCGTAGATTGGCAGCGTCTTATCATAATCGGCGTTGGGCTGGGCGTGGTTGCATTTCTGTGGGTCTTTACCCACTACACAAAGCCAGGGCTGGCTCTTAGGGCGATGGCTCAGGATGAGCGTGCGGCTATGATGCTGGGCATAGATTCTGATCTCATGGCGGTCGTATGCCTGGCACTGGGTTCAGCGTTGGCAGCAGTTGCCGCTATAACCATACTACCTCTAGGCAATATAACCGTAGAAACTGGGTACAATGTTCTCATTTATGCTGTAGCCGTGTGTGTGATCGGGGGACTTGGCAGCTGGCCTGGGGCAGTAGTTGCTGCCTTCATACTTGGTTTTGCTCAAATACTCACTACAGCCTACCTCTCACCTCAGTGGCATATGGTGGTTGTCCTTTTGGCTATTCTCCTGACATTTATTGTCAAACCTTCAGGGTTACTCGGAAGGCAGAAGCAATTGGAGGAAAGGGTATAAAAGGTGCCCCAAGAAGATAGACGCAAAAAGAGATTGGACCGCGGTGTTAAAGTCAGGACCGAAGGTATATATGCTATCTCTGCTCCTCGAGATATAGCCTACCTGTTAATACCAAGACTGGTGCTGATTTTAGGGTTGCTTATTCTTCCCTTACTTTTGCAAAACATCTATTGGCAAAAGGTCCTATGTATAATATGTGTATTTGGGTTACTTTCTTTATCTTTTAATTTCCTAACCCATTTCGTCGGGATTGTTAACTTAGGTAACGCATTCTTTGTGGGGGTCGGGGGGTATACATCAGCAGTTTTGCAGTCATCATTCAAGCTATCACCTGTACTGAGTATAATTGCGGGAACTTTTGGCGGGGCCCTTATTAGTACAACACTTTTGTTGCCATGCTTGCCAGCGCGGGGCATTTACTTTGCTATTGCAAGCCTTATGTATCCGCTGCTATTCCCGAGAATTATCGAAGCGCTAAATATTTTTGGCGGAACTGACGGTGTAATTGGCATTACCACTTTCCCTAATATATGGGTAGATCAGTATCTGGTCATAATAGTTCTTTTGGTTACGCTGTTCGCACTTAGAAGGCTCGTTAATGAAGATTTCGGGTTAATCCTAAGAGGTATAAAGGATAATGACCAAGCAATTAGAGCTTCTGGTATAGGGGTAACCTGGTATAAGACTCAAGGGTTATTTATCGCCTCCGCCATCGGATGCTTTACTGGAGCCTACTTAGTTCATCTCTATGGGTGGGCTGGGATCTCGCTCTTTGGCTTGGATTTCTCGATATTCCCCATCGCTGTTTCAGTAGTAGGTGGATCGGGTGCGCTTGTTGGTTCCGTGGTGGGCTCCTTGATTTTAGTACCGATGTCCGAAACGCTCCGTGCTTTTGGTACGCTGAGAATAATGATTTATTGTTTGATCTTAGTTGGATTCATTACCCTGAAGCCTGAGGGGTTAATGAGATACTTTACACGAAAATATGAGCAGTTTGAGCATTGGACGAGGGTATGATCTGTGACCGACAATCCTATTCTTAAAGTTAGCAAAGTCAGCAAGTCTTTTGGCGGCATTGCGGCAGTAATGCATGTAAGCATTGATTTGTGCGAGGGAGACATCCTCGGGGTAATCGGCCCTAACGGTTCAGGGAAAACTACACTGATAAATCTCATTACTGGTTTCGTAAAGAAGGATTCTGGACATGTCTTTTTTAAGGGGAGGGATATTACAAGGTTAGGGGCCCATAGGATCGCAGACATTGGAATTGCCAGGACTTTCCAGGTGATGAGACCGTACTATAGTTTGTCGGCTTATAAGAATCTGGTAATCCCATTAAATTCCCCGAGAGTTAAACGCAGTACTGGAGGTAGGCTTGGTGATAGGGATGCTGTAGCAATAGACCTCCTAGAGGAGGTTGGTTTTGAACGCGATACTTATGTTCCATATAAAGTCACATCTGCTCTGCCGTTGGGTTACCTTAAACGCTTAGAGCTTGCCCGGTGTCTAGCCTTGAAGCCAGAGATAATTATCTGTGACGAAGTCTTATCAGGGCTAAGCATGAGCGAAATAGCAACAATGGTTCCTCTTTTGGAAAAATTGCACATTGAAGGTATCACTATAATGATGATAGAGCACAGACTCAGAGAACTCTTCCAATTGACAAATAAGGTGATCGTTTTGGATTTTGGCGAAAAGATTGCTGAGGGTACTCCAAGAGAAATTACTGCAAATGAGAGGGTTATAGAGGCGTACCTAGGAACAGGGAGGGTGTAGAGCTGTGTTAGAGATTAAAGAGCTCGTGGTTTTTTATGAGAATGCCATAGCCATCAATAATATCAATATGAGATGTCAGGGCAGACAAATCACAGGTATTTTTGGTGCAAACAGCGCAGGCAAGTCAACACTGATGTATACTATCTCTGGAATCATACTAGACATGAAAAAAAAGGAAGAAATGAGAGGCGGAGAAAGGATTACCGTTCTCGGCCATATCATCTTTGAGGAAGTAGATATGACCCTGATGAAACCTAGTGAGAGAGCTAAGAAGGGGATTATCCTTTGCCCTGAAAGACGGAAGATTTTCGCCGAAAGCAGCACGTTGGAGAATCTAAGAATAGGAGGTTATTTGGCTACAAAGGCCCAGGCTAAAAAGACCTTGGAATATGTCTTTACCATTTTCCCACCCTTAAAAAATCTGAAGAAGAGGGAGGGAGGCTTTCTCAGCGGAGGGGAGCAACAGATGTTGGCCATTGGAAGGGCTTTGATGGCACAGCCGAAACTGCTTCTCCTCGATGAGCCGTTACTCGGACTGAGTCCGATGATGGAGGGCATGCTTGCCCGATCCATCCATGATATTAATCTACAGACAGGGATTACCATTCTCATCTCAGAACAGTATGCCCGTCCCATTCTACCGATCATTCATCACGGGTATGTCCTTGAAAACGGTGGAGCGGTTTTGGAAGGAAATTCCGAAGAACTGATGGAAAATCCAGATGTAAAGTCGGCTTACTTCGGATTATGACGTTAGGCTTTGCAGATAAATTGGGAAACAATGGCGAGTTTTAGAAAATTACTTAACTCTTATAAGATCCCAATGTTCCAGTCCTCTACAACGTATCACTTGTATATAGGGAAGTATCTCGCCAAAGATTGAAATATATGCCCATATTATAGAGCTCGGAAATTATCTCGTTACATGATAGTTGGAAGAAAAATAATAAAGGGGGTGATGCAATTAAACTGGAAAGGCTGACAAACAGCTCGCAACGGAGGTAGATGCTCTCTTCTAAGGAGGTAACATTTATGAGTGAGGACTTGGTTAAGGCGTTGTCTAATTTGCAAGAAAAAGATGTGTTAAGAATAGTTCAAGAAAGACTGAACAATAGTGAAGAACCTTTGAGTATTTTAGAGGATAGCAAGACTGCTATGGAGATTGTTGGAAAGCGTTTTGCGGGGGGCGAGTACTTCATACCGGATCTTATATTTTCGGCAGAGATTATGAAGGCGATAACCGACATTGTTAAGCCTAAATTAATGAGGCTAGGTGTGACTCAGCATATAGGCAAATTTGTTATTGGGACAGTAGCCGGTGACATACATGATATTGGAAAGAACATTGTAACCTTTATGCTGGAAGTCAACGGTTTCGAAGTTTATGACTTAGGTATAGATGTCCCGGTCCAGAAATTTGTGGAGAAAATAAAGGAAGTAACCCCTCAAGTAGTAGGCCTGAGTGGCTTTTTGACCTTAGCTTATGATTCCATGAGGGACACTGTTAAGGCAATAGAAGCAGCTGGCCTCCGTGACAGAGTAAAGATTATTATTGGTGGAGGGCAGATTGATGAAAATGTGAGGAAATACACCAATGCTGATGCATACGGGGAAGATGCAATAAGTGCAGTATCGTTTGCCAAGGAATGTGTCGGAGGTAAATGAAAAATGGAAAAGTCAGCTGAAGAACTATACAAAGAAAGAAATAAGAGGGTCGAAGATGCCATTCGGCTACAAGTTCCTGACAGAGTTCCTGTTGCACCCTTTTTCAGCTTCTTCTATGCGAAATATGCTGGATTGACCCCTGAAGAAGCCTTTTACGACTATGAGAAATGGAGGTATGCCGTCAAAAAAACCATTGTAGATTTTCAGCCAGATATGTACCTGGATCCACGATTTTCAGTAATCAGCCCGGGGCCTCTACTTGATATCGCTGACTGCAAACAAATTAAATGGCCTGGTCATGGAGTTTCACCAAATCACTACTCATTTCAGCATATCGACGCAGAGTACATGAAAGAAGACGAATACGACGCATTTCTTTTTGACCCGTCGGATTACGTTGTAAGAACATATTTGCCTCGCTTGTATGGTGTGTTAGAGCCACTGAAAATGCTTCCTCCACTTCACTCAATGCTCCATGGATATGTTGTGGCGTATCAATTAGGTGCAGCTGCCAAGCGGCAAATAGTGGACGCTTTTGAGGCACTTTCGAGGGCTAATGCCGAGTATCTAAGATGGGGATCTGAGATGAACTCTCTCGGCGAAGAACTTAAACGTATGGGCTTACCATCGTGGTCGGAATCCATATCTCAGGCACCGTTTGATATCATAGGAGATTTTTTGAGAGGGTTCCGAGGGGTAGTCATGGATATGTACCGGAGACCTGATAAACTTATCGAAGCGGCAGAAAAAATCCTGCCGATGCAATTACAGAGAACAGTATTTTTTGCGAAAAGAACAGGAAATCCTCGAGTATATATTCCGCTCGACCTGGGAAGTGACGGTTTTATGTCTCCCCAACAGTTTAAGACTTTCTATTGGCCTACTGCAAAAAAACTTATTATTGGGCTAATCAATGAAGGGATTACCCCTTGGCTGCACTTTGAAGTAAACTATTCGTCTCGTTTGGAAATTATGACAGAATTACCTAAAGGAAAAACGATTTGTCACTTTGAACGGCCAGACGATATCTTCCGAGCAAAAGAGATCTTAGGTGATATTGCTTGCCTCAAAGGCGGGATGCCAAATAGCTTGTTGTGTACCGGAACTCCTGACGATGTTAAAGACCACTGTAAAAAACTAATCGACTTTGTGGGGAAGGGAGGGGGATTTATCATGGACGCAGGAGCTGCCATTAGCGAGGCAAAGCCTGAAAACGTGAAGGCAATGATAGATTTTACCAAAGAATATGGTGTATACAGTTGACACATTGAGAAGATGAAGACATGAGCCAGGGATAGTAAAGCGCCCTTTCTTAAATCTGGCATAAAAGCTTTGCATTTAATGGGGATACGTGACAGCTGGTAAACTGTATAAGAAACCAATATAGATCAAATAGTGTCAGGAAGATTGGAGATTGATTGATGGAGACTTGGGTATCTAGCTCCACTAAAAAGGTGATTATTGGTGGTGGTCAGCCAACAGTGCTTATTGGAGAGCGTATTAACCCGGCAGGTAAGAAGAAATTGGCCGAGGCATTAAAAAGGGGCAATTTGGATGCAATCAGCAATGATGCCATTGCCCAAGTACATGCCGGAGCGGACATTATCGATGTCAACGTAGCCACATTCGGCGTGGATGAGTTAGTTATGCTGCCCCGTGTATTGCAGGTAGTGATGGATGCGGTAGATGTTCCTTTATCTATCGACAGCAATAATCCTAAAGCCTTAGAGGCAAGTCTCAAGGTTTATAGAGGAAAACCAATAATTAACTCAGTCACAGGTGAAGAACATTCTTTAAGGAACATCTTACCCTTGGTGAAAGAGTATGAGGCAACCGTAATAGGTCTGACCCAAGACGACGAAGGTATTCCGAATAATTCAGCCAGGCGGGTAGCTATTGCTCGCAAGATTATTGAGCAGGCGGAGAAGATGGGTATTCCACGTCATGATATCATTATTGATTGTTTGGCTTCCGCCGTTGGAGCGGATCCGGCCGCTGGAATAGTGGCAATAGAAACTGCACGCCATATCAGGAGCGAAATGGGGGTAAACTTGACAATAGGAGCTAGTAATATATCTTTCGGTCTACCAAACCGTGAAATACTTAATTGTACATTTGTAGCTATGGTTATTGTAGCTGGGGTAACTTGTCTTATTGTAGACGTGGGAAAGGTTCGTCCATTTGTTCTCGCTGCCGACCTTGCCCTTGGCAATGATAAACATGCTAGGCGTTATGTTGAATCCTACCGACAAAGTAAGAAAAATTGCAGTTAGAAGTAAAGTTTGGGCTTTGTTGTCCGTCGCCACACTAAGACTTTAGGTCTGTCGGATAGTCTGCAATTGTCTCTGAAGTCAAAGATTAGTTCGTGAAAATGAAGAGGAGAAGCAATGAAAACCAATAAAATCGACCACATAAGCATAGCAGTTAGGGATCTAGATGCGGCGAGGAAAGCATGGGAGCCCATCATGGGGAGATCGGGACCGGACGATCCCTATATAGATGAGTCTGAAAAGATCCGCGTCGCAAGGTATTGGTTGGGTGGGGTAGGATTTGAGCTCATGGAATCGACTACGCCCGATGGTCCGGTCGCGAAATGGATAGAAAAAAACGGCGAAGGGATAATGCTCATCAGCTTTAATGTGGATAATACGAGAGAAGCTCTAAAGGAACTGGAGTCGAAGGATTACCCCTTGATCCCCACTCCGGGAGGAAAGAAAACAAGACCATTCAGGGACTGTGAATTTGCTTTCATCCATCCGAAGAAGGTGAACAATGTACTTCTTGAACTAATCGACTACAAGTGGAATGAATTGAAGGAGAAATAGACGAATTGAAAGGAGGAGCGGATCATGAAAAAGAGTGCATTTCTAGTAGGTGTCTTTTTTGTCCTAACGGTCTTCATTGGTGTATCTCAGAATGCCGTCGCGCAGCTAAAACCCGGTGATCCGATCGTCATCGGAGTTCCCACTGCTCTTGGCGCGATAGAGGGAAAAGATAGTTGGATGGCTGCGCAGATGGCAGTGGATGAGATCAATGCAAAGGGTGGTGTACTGGTGGGGGGAGAAAAACACCTCCTTAAGATCTATTCGATCGATACACGAGAGCATGAACCTGGAATTCCAGTGCATGATGCCTTGACGGCAGTTGAGAAACTTATCCTGGAGAAGAAACCACATGCAATCGCGGTGGGTGCTTTTCGCTCTGAGGTATTGTTAGCAACGATGGATCTTATCTCTAAGTATAAGATGCCTTATATTTGTTCAATCGCAATGAGCCCCCTGTACCAGAAAAAAATCTCGGAGGATTATGACAAGTATAAATTTTGCTTTCGAAATGGCATAAATTCTCCCTATTACGTTATGTACTTGCAGGGGGTTATGGAATTTCTTAAAAAAGAGTTTGGTTTTAATAAAGCATATATCGTCTTGCAAGACGTTTTATGGGCTAAGGCAACCGGGCAGGGCTTAGAGAAGTGGTATAAGGAAAAAAGTTGGGAGTTGGGAGGTTTTGATATTTATGCGACAGGAGCTGCTGACTTTTCTACGTCCTTGATGAAAGTGAGAGCCCAGAAATCCCAGGTGATTTTGACCTTATTTGATATGCCCCAAAGTGGTATCCTCTTAAAACAGGTACGCGCCACGAAAGTTCCAGCCGTCATTTGCGGATTCCTAAGTCCTGTTGCTCCTGAAAATGCTTGGGATGTATTTGAAGGAGAAGTAGAAGGAGTGTTGAATTTGATTGATGAAATTGGGCCGGTTCCTGTAAAGACAGTGCCGAAGTCTGTGGCTTTCAATGAAAATTTCGGCAAAAGATGGGGAAAGGATGCAAGGATGAGGCTCTCTGGTCATAGTTCGCCGGGGTACGATTCAGTCTATATTTTGGCCAATGCGATTGAGCATGCCAAAACTGTCGAACCTGAGGCAGTGGTCAGCGCCCTTGAGAAGACAGACATGTCAGGCGTGGTTGGGAGAATCAGGTTTAGCAAGGATCACCAGGTCATTTATGGTTCTGACCCTAAAGAGACGGCTTTGGGCTGCGTCATCCAATGGAAGAAACCTGGTGTAAGGGTAGTCGTCTTTCCAGAGTCGATTGCAGAGGGAAAGATTGAACTTCCTCCCTATATGAAATAGAGTTTGTTTCAGATACTCGGAGGGGCGATCTTTTGGTCGAAGATCGCTCCTCGATTTCGGTGGGGTATGTTACCCAGCATCATCATCTACGGTTTAGTGAATAGTGTCAATTTAGCCCTGATCGCCATAGGTTTCAGCCTCACCTTCGGTATCAGTGGGGTGGCTAATTTTGCCTATGGAGGTTT
>Ga0209777_10002142_pt1 | contig 26697 bp, 46 predicted proteins | sample FrelakmetHBP12HB_FD_187147 | JGI IMG/M metagenome (GOLD analysis project Ga0209777, IMG submission 187147) | Freshwater lake sediment microbial communities from the University of Notre Dame, USA, for methane emissions studies -HBP12 HB (SPAdes)... | ecosystem: Environmental > Aquatic >...
CCAGGCAATTGCTTTTTCTAGGTTACTAAAAACTTCAAATGTGATCCATACACATGCACCATCACACCAAACCTTAACAAGATAATCCTCACCAGATTGTTCAATTAGGACATCATCATTCAATCTCAGTCTAATTTCTGGAACTTGTCGTTTAATTAAATCTTCATCAATTCTATTCATATTTTACCAATACACAATATCAAAATTCATACACACCATCTTTGTGTAATTCTTTGTTTAATCTATTTCTAAATTCAACTAGCTCATTAATTTCTGAAGTCCAAAAAGTTGGATCATTTATTAGCCAATCAGTAAGACTCATCAATTGTTTAATTATATACATTTTCATCTTATTTTAGAATGCGTCAAAATAGTTATGTTTATGAAATTGCAGTTTAGTTAAAATTAGAACATTCCCATCTTTATTTTTAAATGTGAATGAACCAGTAGTTGCATCTACATTAATTAAATCATTGTTTTCAAATAGTTCATAGTTGTCCCATACCGTTTCACCATCATTGTTTAAAATTCCATACTCGATACTTTTATAACTTGATAATGGATTTCCATTCCAAGTTTTAGAATATAACATATCGTTAGCTATGGGTTTACCATTAAGTGTCAATGATATATTAAACTTCATTTCGGCGCTATATTCTGGTTTGGCATTTAACAACTCTAATGCTTCTTGTGGACTTTCGTTATAACGATTCATATCTTCCACAACTGCTTTGAGCATATCAAAATTAAATTCATCATATAATGTTGATACTTTGCATAAGGTGTCAATATGTTCTTTATTGTTTAAATTATCAGCACAATATTCTTTAATGAACTCAACTGACAAACCTTTAAAATCAATAAGATAAAATATTCGTCCTGGTCTATTACGCATATTAGAATCAATACGCCATTTATCATTACAAGTTAGAACAAATAATTTCTTAGAAGGAAAGGTTCCATCCAATAACGTTAAGACAGCTTCTTGGTCGTCGCTATCATATACTTTTTCAAATTCGTCAAATACAATTACACATGGCTGTTGAATGCTTTGAATAAGGTTATTGAACTTATCACCAGTCCACGGAAGATTAACAATAATAGTTGGAATGTTATGCTCAGCTGCCGTAATTGAAAGTCGTTTGGCTAATAAACTTTTACCTGACCCTTTTTCACCAGCTAGTAATACTCCAGTGGCACTAGCCCTATCCATAAAAGTATTAAAGATACGATCACAATGTCTAGTGCTATCACCGTACATTTTTTCCGGTAATGTGAATGAATCTACAACTTGAAAGAAAAAGTTATCAAATTGATCTTTACCAATTGTATAATTCCCTACTGGCAATAGATTATGGATATCCAATGATGCTTCTGCACTAGTTGAATATGTGTCACCGTTTTTAATATAAAATGTCATTTTCTAATCCTACCGTTATGTAGTGTATAAGTCCCTTCTTGATATGTATTCTCTAACCACTTAGAATCCCATCTTCCTCTAAATGATAACACCCATGATACTCCGTTACTAGATACTTTGTGAAAATTATCTTTAGAGGTAAAAATAGGTAACCAACTAGTAGTATACTTCTTGGTATTAGAATTATTTAAAAACTCTTCTATTAATTGTCCTTTTAATAACCAAGATATTGAACTAAATGCATGAGTATGATATGCTTGTCTTGAATTACCTTCAAATTTCAGTAGAACTATTGAAAATAAACTCTTGCATTCAATTAACCAATATCCAGTAACAGTTGAAAGATTACCGCCATCTTTACCTTTATACATTATTTTCATTCTTTACACCGTAATGCCTTTTCAAAATATTGTTTCATCATTAATTCCTATTCTAATTGTTTTTTCAAAATATTAAATTCTTGTTTGGTTATTTTAACACCTTTATAGAACATTATCAACCCATGTGGAAAAATACCATTACAATAATTTATAGCTTCTAGAATCATCCATTCTTTTTTATTCATATCATAGCTAGGAATTTCGTCTTCATTATCCTGCACTGCATCTTTTCCAAAGTTTTCTAATCCATAAGATAATTCAGCTGTATCTACATCATCTTTTTTAGTTTTAGCCAACAATAATATTTGGTTACCCCAACAAAAAAATCTACCATTCTCAAGTAAATCAATTTCTTGTTCTGTTTCACCCTCCAATTCAATATAATCATCACCATATGTGGCCATATGAAATCCTGATAATCCTGGATGTCCTACTGAAATAACTGTTACATTCCCATGTGAACCATACTCAGAGATAACAGGGCATTCTGGTTGAAGTTCTTCTTCAGAATAATCAACAGTAATCATAATGCCACCATTTGATTCTTCAACTTTTATGGTAACAGGAATGTTATGGTAATCGTCATAGTTGGTTTTCATTTATTGCTCCATAAGTTATTTTTTAACAGTGATATTTCATCTTCGGCTTTGAGTAACAATTCTGTCAAATATTCTTTTTCTTGTAATAACTCTTCTTTGTACTTAGATATAATTTCTATTTCTCGTTTCATGTTATCTTGACCCATTAACAAGCCTCTATTAAATGCAATATGTGTGGGCTCTTGTTCTGGTTCTGGTTTGGCAAGGAAATCTTCAATGAGTTGAATGGCATATTGATCTGCCTGAGTTGGGTTTTCTTCTATAATGTCAACAACTCTTCTTAAGAGTTCTCTTTCTTTACTCATCATTATCTGCACCTATATGATATGTTATAACTTTTGATTTTAGCTCTCTAAGATATGAGATTTGTGCTTTATATGCCTGAATAATCTCTGATGAGTTTCCATGACACATTTCTTCCGTAATTTGTTCACTATCCCTACTAATCTGGCTTTGAAATAACGACATGATGTTTTGAGCGTCAATAAGGGATACAGTAAACTCAAATTTTACTTTTGCTTCACTCATATCTTTATATTATCCTGTGTTGTATCTAAAGTTAATTAATCAGGTTGGGTGAGTAGTTCTGTAATCTTCACCTTCTTGACGGCTCTAACGTAGTAGTAGCCGTTAGTCTTGTTGTCGTTGGTCTGGCTACCATTGAAGAAGTATTGTAACCAGGCGGCTATCGTATAGAACTCGGTACTTGACCAATACCATTCAGTTTCAAACATTGACCTAATATCCTCGTTTAGATATGCCATTAAAAGTATTTCTCTAGGCGGCAGCTCCCCACCTACTGACTCACACCAAACCTTAGCATCTTGCCAACATATCTCTTCATCACTCTCTGGACCTAATAACCAGCGGTATCCATTAATCTCACAAATAATTGGTGCATTATCCCAATTAAAGCGTTTTTTTTCCTGTGTGTTAGTTAATTCATTTGCTAATTTTTCTCTTATTTCTCTAAAACCTGTATTGATCTGTTCTTGTAATTTTTCTTGATCTTTTTTAATTTCAAAAATGTCGTTATCCAAACATTCTCTCAAAAAATGAGTGCTTTTTTGTATATCTTCTAGTGTGCTATATATTTTATTTAACATTGTTGATGTCTCGTGTTATTGCATTAAATGGTTTAGGAATAAAAGTTGTAGTTTCTTCATCTATCTCTGATAGTGGAATATCATATTGCTCAAAAGTAATCTCATTATAACACATTACAACTTCTTCATCCCAAGGACATCCCTCTACAATATAATAAAAATTATTATAAATTAATTTAAATTTAAAGGTATTACGTAGCTTTCGTCTAATATTAGATAATTCAGCAGTTTCAGTAAAGTGAGTTTTAAATAGATAATTTAAATTTGACATTGAATTAATCTCTTATTTGTATTAATAAAAAGATATTATACTATTATAATAAAAGAAATGCAAATTGGAATTATTGGGGGATTATTGATTGTTTTTAAATATACTATATATTTTTTGTGTATCAAAACCTTTAATGCCATTTGATTGTAATACATTTGCCACAAATGTTCCACAATTTTCAGCACCTACTATATTAGTTGTAGGCACTGATATTGGTTTTGGTAAAGATATAATTTTGATATTTTGTTTAGGGAACTCAATGTCATCTGTGACAGTATTGGTAATATATACACTGTTACCTTTATGCCCACTCATCTGTATTTGTTTTCCATCTTGAGTGATAAATCCAACATGGTCATAACTCCAATCTTTAGGTGCTTTGTTACTACGAGCAAAGAATAGTTTTTGTGCCATTATATTATTGTGTTTTAATCTGTTTTCCACACCTTGATTTTCTTTATTATTGGTTTGATGTGCTAGATTAGCATATTCATCAAAGTGTTCTTTAACTAAAAATTCAACAAATGTATACATAACAATTCTCGTAAATTATTATTTATACATTTATTTGTGTTGTTTGGAAAAACCAATTACGTGCAAATTTTGATGCTATACCACCAATTGCTTTTGGATCTAAACCCGACTCAATAATAGTATCTAATTCTTCTCTAATAGCATCAGAAACAACCCATTTAATAAATGTTCCTATATTTTGTGGAATAATCTCTAAATTATTTTCTCTAAGATGATCCAACCCTTGATTCATTCTGTTTTCAGTTATAATCTTTTCAACACATTCTTTAATTGAATTAACCCTCTCTATATCAACAGATGCTAAATTTTTAACTTTAGAAACGCTATGCGATTGACCCTTTACTTTGAATGTGTGTGCTCCACCTGTGTATGGTGGTGTATTACAATGCCAAACAATTCCTTCACCTACTGTTATTGGATTATCAATAGGGTTATATTGTAAAAAATACTTAGTAGCGGGGCACTCTTGTTCAACTTGTTCAGTTATTTCAATTAACTTATTTGTAGCTAATTCAGGATAAGTAAAATCAATATCTATTTTAAATGTTTCAAACAAATGCACGTTATAAATTCGAGCTTCATTGTTTTGACCAACAATCTCTTTAACTATATCATCACTAACCCAAATGTTTTTATCTTCATCTGCTGCTAATAATTTAATGTTAAATACTACAAACATTTTATCAAATTGTGATATACCAACATTTTTTTGTATACCTTTTCCACACCATTCTCCATATATTACAGCTCCATAATATATTTCTTTATCATATTCTAGTTGATCTAAAATAGTATGTAAATGTTTTTCATGTTTACGACAAAATGTGGCAAACCCAAAATTGTCTTGTTCAGGTGTAATAATGTTTTCACGACTTTGAACCCATGTTGTTCCATCATTTAATCGAACAAATGATCCATTACTGCCGTGTAATTTTACAGTTCCTATAAAAGTCAATATTGGTAATATTATACTATTATCAAATTTTGGATCACCTATATCGTCTAATCCTATGTATCTAGTAGTTTCTTGTACACGTCGAACAACACTACGAAATTGTTCAATATGATGAAATTTACTTATTTTAATATCCATGCATGACCTTCTTCTTTTGATATGTTTAATTCTTGTTCATAATTTTCTAGTATTCTTTTGAATATTCTTGTACAAAGTGCTATCCATTCTTCTTGTTCATCATAAGTAAAAACACCATACTCACGTATAGCACTTAATTCATCATATCTTTTTATTTCAGCTAATGACAATGACTTCACCTTGTGTTTCAATCCATACTCGTGCACCACAACTCAACGGTTTATCAGGACTATATTTTACTACACAATCACCAAAAATCTTTACCTCATGTGCATACACATTACTTTTATATGTCTTAACAGTTAAAACTGGATCATTTGATCCAGTTTTATTATTTTCCCTTATAACATGTTGATTTACATGAACAATGGTTTTCATTTTAATAATGATCCATTTTTATTGATCATTCTTCTATATTTTCCACACATAGTTTCTTTCCTAATAATCGCTCTTTTCTTTTGAAAAACAATCTTGTTTTGTGTCGTTTTTTTGTTGATCTAATATAAGATTTGTATTCACCGCTTTTTGTTTTGAACTTACCTGTGCTTGAGTTTAGTCCATAATTTTGGATATCTACTACATCTGGATCTTCAATGTCTTTGTCTCTTGGTAAACCATAAGGTTTCACTTATATGCTCCATTATTAATAAGATATTACTTTTTTGATTTGGTTTGTGTATGCCCAACGACCATCACCTTTTCTATCAACATAATCAATAACTACTTCGCCTTTATCGTCATCGTATTCAACACCAAGTAGAGTAACTGTTTCGGGTGCTTCGTCTCCAAAACCAGAACGAACCACAACAACACTACCGGTTTGTAGCTTATCTACATCGATGTTGCTATTATTTGAAAGTTTGTTAGATCTAGTTTGGTGTTGTTGCAATGCACTTAATAAACTCATTTGATTTGCCTTTAATTTAATTGTTAAAAATAATATTATACGTTAAAAAAATAATTTTAAAAGATTGGATTGATTAAATTTTTCTACCTAGAGTATTGATATCAGCTTCATCTGAAATATATTGATAAGATCCTTTGCTATAAGCAGGTGCAAGTCTTTTACTTTTAGCAATAATAGCATCACGAACTTCAGGAGTTTGTTTATCTAGGTAATGTTGATCAGTTTTACTTCGTCTAACAGCAATATAACCTGTTTGATCCACTGATTTGATATCATTAGGATTTCTCTCAGTTATTATATAAGTCGGTATTATAGATTTTAGAGTTGTAATGTGTTTAGTTGGTAATGGTTTACCATAAACATAAGCAACATATTGTTCTAAAGTTATTGGATCAACTCTAATTCTCTTGTTGTTTTTGTTAAAAGCCAACCAATCCTTTTCAAATTTTAAAATATTAATTTTTGGTTTTTTTGATTTGCGCTTATTAGTATAAATCATTTTATTCAAACATAAAGTGTGATAACCAATGTCTAACAAATTCTTTATAATTCATTGTTAGTTGGTTTTCGTGATAAAATAAAACAGATAAAATTTTTGCTACGATATTAACTCGTTTGTAATGTTTACCTAATATAATAGTTCCACTAAAGGTAGAAGGATTATTAGTATCCATGTTAGCAATTGTTTCTCTTGCAATTTTTTTAGAGAATTGGTCTTTAGGATTTTTGAATGTAACAATCCAATCGCATGAGTATAATCCTTCTTCTTTGTTGATAACTGTAGCAATAGTAATACAACATCCTTTAATATTAGGATACTTATTAGCATACCATTCATTTGGTCGAAGATATTGATATTTTTGTGTATTGTGTGTCATTTTTTTGTCTCCAATTAATCATTAAAACAAATATTATACTTAAATTAATATTTAATTCAATGGGGATTTTTAATCTAATTTAATATTCAAATCACCAAGCTCATTGGCTAAATCTTCCGCTAATCGTGTATGAAATGTTTCTTCTCCATCATCACCTGACAATAACCAATCAATTCTTGTAGCAAATATTTCAGCTCCCTTTATCAACAGAACTGCTTTTTTTAATTCTGTTATAGTTTGTTCTGAAAATCCATGACCAATAATATCACCCCAATCATTAAGTTCAGTTACATCATTTTTATAAATGACATCTTGTATTTGATCTACTATTTGATCAAGTACATATTGTTGACCATCAAAATATCCACCTGACATAATATACCTCTAATTAATTTTTAATTAAATCCCAAACACAATAACCAATTAATAATATACCTAATCCATATCTAATCATTTTTAATGTTTGTTCAATCATTGTAGTATTTTCTAATAGTATAGCTATTGTCAAAGTTTTCTTCCCATTCTAACAAATCACCTTCAACCCAATTTTGGTTAGTTAGTAAATTTTCTGGAATTGGTATAAAATATTCATCACCACGTTTTTCAACAACAGTAACATAATTATTATCTTCACGATCAGTAGCAAATTCACAACCACAAGCAGAACCTAGCATTTCATCTAAACTACTGTTTTCATCAATGGGTAATTGTTCCCATAATACTGTTCCATCTTCATCAAGCTCTTTGAATTCTTCCTTGCAATCTTTGCATATCCATTTAAACAATTCTTGTTTTAACTCATCTTCTGTTTGAAATTCTTTTTCCCAACCAGGAGAAGATATTTTATATAATATCATTTTGTACCATCACTATGTAAAGTTTCCCAATGTTCATCAGCAAAGTTATAAAAAAGCCCATTTCTGCACCAATATCCACTTATAACTGGAGCATCATGTGTTTCAACATATGATTCTACGATACCAACAACGGCATCTTCATCGTCCCAATGTTCATTGTACAACAAACACACTTTTCCTATTAAACGATAACTCATTAATACAACACAACAATACTACCATTTCTGGTATAATGTACACTCGCTTTAATGTATCTATCTTCTTCTGTTGGAAAGCTACCATCATCAACACAAGTCAGTAAATACATAGCTGCACATTCAATTGGATTTGTATTAACCAATAATAGGTAATCTTCAACTTTGATACCATCAACTTCTAGTGCCTCATTGAAATCATCTAACGTAAGATTACATGCATCTAATATCATAATTAATTCCTAATTTATAAAAAAAATATATTATATACTATATTAATTAAACGTCAATGGGGAATTATTTTGTGTATATTGTTCCATTTGGACATAAAAATGTAATAGTATATGGTGTTATTTTAAAACTACCACCTAAGTGTTGATTATATTCTATTTTGTATTTGTTGTTTGATATAATAGTACAATTATTAATTAAATAATTTTTGTTAATCTTGTCTAATATAGTATCACATATTAAAAGTACATTAATTAACAGTAAACAGATTAATATTTTACCACAATAATCTAACATAAAACCACTTTATTACGGATATTGGTGTATTTTAGTTCCATAACTTTTAGTGGCAGTATCTTGAATTATATAATTGGTTATAAACTCATAAGCATCACATAATTTAATAAAAGTGATTGGCAATGAATTTGCACCACGTGTGATAGTCATATTTTTCCACATTAACCAATATACTCTTTGTTGTGGAATAAATGTAATTGTTCCATCTTTTCCAACTATTTGAGATATTATTCTATATTTTTTCATTACTATTTTCCTTTAATCTATTATAATGTGTTAGTCTATTAGTGCCCAACTGGTTTGATTTAATAGAGGTTTAAATGTTCCAAACGTTGTATCTAATCTTCTAGTTGTTGGAAACGTGGGTTTTTGGATAGTATCATGTGTCCAACTAATTGTAACATCTTTGTCTTCTTTATCAAATACAACAGATGCATTAGATGGAAGATTATATTTTGGACGCAAATGTTCTATAATTATTTGTTCAGCTTCACTAAATGTCAATGTTAAAATCATTCGTGGTTACTCATAGTAAATTGTTATTTCGGTATTAGAATTTTGTATTCTGTATTATACCAACTATCAAAAAAACCCTTTTATTATGGATTTAGACTTATTAATAATTGGTGTAATACTATTAACATAATCTATACCATTCATATTTTCAATAGTAATGATAACATTATCGTACAATAAATTATCTTTTTTAGGATGAAATTTCTTTTTATCATATCCAGGATCATTAAATATATTAGATAGTTCTTTGTATTCATCTTTAGTAAGATCAATACATACTAATTTCATCCACTCAGTTCTAACTAAATCGTTTAATCGTTTTAGTGTAGGAGAATCAAACGTCTTTTTGTATATTGGTTTCATTTTATTTAATTGTAGTGTTTTCAATATTATCGGTATACAGATGTGGTTTTTGACTAATACGAAAGTTAATACGTTCTAATACTATATTATCATCTTCAACAGTAGATTGCCAATCACCATAAAATTCAGAATCAAATCCATCAAATGCAACTTTTCTGCTTCTATCAGGATTATATCCTCTTCGTTCCATCTCATCAGCTAATTGATCAAATCGATTTTGCAAAAAACCTAACTTGTTATAAAAATGTAAAACATGACCAGAATTTAATGTAAACTTTTTTGGGATGCTTTTTAATACCTCTCGTTTAGATTTAGTTCTAAGACTACGCCTTAAAGATGCAGGAACCATAGTTATTTCCCTAAGTTCAGCAACTAAATGCATTCTTTTTAATAATTTAGGATCAATATTAGAGTTAATTCTTGTCATGTTTGGTTACTTTACTATTATAACATATCGTTGAAAAATTACACTTATCGTTATTTGTAATAAATATCGGATAATTGAATATCATTTATTATATAACGTATTACATTCGAATTAACGACATTATAATTCAATTTTATAAATTTTCCAAGCGGGTTTTTTTATGCCTAATAATTTGTTTTGGATTTCGTTACGTTGCCAGTCTGTTAGTCTAACATTTTTAATTTGATCTAATACAATTGTAGCATCGCTTTTTTTAGCAAATTGAAATGGTTTAGTTGGTTGGTTGGTTTCGTCTGGTGTGTGATTATATGGTATTAATGTTGTCCAAATTTTATTATGATCTGATACATCTGAATCAATATTGATATATTCATTCCCATTAACATAATTATGTATTTCGTAATGCATGTTCTTAGTTCCTGTTGTTTATAAATTGATATAGTTCATTGTGTTTCTTTGGTATAAACATATACGCCTAATGTTGGTGTATTATACCATGCAACAATAGAATATGTTTGATTGTTTGACAAACGTAATCTTAAATTATTAAGTTCTGATCTAGTTATCCAAAACAGTTTAGCTGTCATTGTTATCTTTTTTTTTCTTGTTCTAAAACATATGATGTTAGTTCTGTTGCAAGTTTGTTGTTACCATTCCAATTCAAAAAGTCAACAATACTATCAATCGTCATAAAGTTAATTGGGCCATACCATTCATCTTTATGGCTATCTAGTTGGTTATAGAATGTTTTTAAATCATCTAATTTAATTATAACATCCAAATCAGTTGAAGTTACAACATCTGATACAAATTTTTGAACAAGTTGTGGATATTCTTTCTTCTTGTTTGCTAGTTGCAGCAATTCTAACATATCAATTGTATCGTTTTTATCAACTAGGTTTAATATTTCTTGTTGTGATACATAATCTGTTTGTTGAATTTCATTATCATCAAAACCAAAGTGATTTTGTAACTTTGTTTTTACTTTATCAAATAACGCATCATCCTGTAGTACTTTGATACATTCATCAACAATTGATTTTGCAAATTTTGTTTGAGTGTACATCATATCTACTGTAGGTTCAGAAAGAATAACTTGAGTAACTTTGTGTGCAATTTTAGTATTCATTTTTGTACTCCACATGTACATTCTTTTTGCCATGCTAATTCTGTTAAAGGTGTACCATCAACGTGACATTGTTGGAGTCCCATTTTTATAGCTTCAGTAGAAACTGATGAATATACAGTAGCTACCAAAACTACTGCTATCAAAGTAGGTATTAGACCTAATAATATAATTGTTATTAATTTTTCTAAATCATCATTCATATTTAATCCTCAATAAAAAATAGGTGTGGATTATTAATCCACACCATTAACTTATTATGCAGCAGCCATAATACCAAAAAATGCATTATCAGGATTAGAGAAAGATGCTAACCCAATAGATTTATTGTGTGTTACATTTTTACGATCCATATCATCAAACAATATATCATTAGCAAACTTATCTAATGAAAAATCTGAACTACCAGCTGATTCGGTCGTATGTGTTCTTAATTCAGTTGCAACATTAAAGATATCAAACATTGATAAATGACTAGGGAGTTGACTTGCTAAGTTCTTGTCATCAAATACACTATTTCTGTATACTTCTGTCAAATTAGCTGATGGTGATATAGCATTTAACAACCCTAACAATCTAGAATGTTCAGTTGATTCAATAGTTGATCCTAATCGTTCAATAATATGATTCTCTAATAATAAACATTGACCAACAGATGATCTATCATCAGCCATATATTGAATTCTACTTTGAACAATATTAGATACTTTATGTTGAATCTGTCTTGCAGCAATATCCAAATGTTCAGTTTGTCTGTTTAATAATGGAATTTTTGTATTTAAAAATGATGTTAACCCAACCATTCCATTAGTACAAATTAATCTAACTAAATCAAATGAACTATTAATTGATGTAACAAATGGATTCCAAACAAACGATAATTCAGATGTAAATTGTCCACCTTTAGCATAATTAGGAACAATTATTTCATTTTTATCCCAAACACTACGTAACACAATTGGAGTTTTTTCTTTACGTCTATGAGTAAATGATAAATCTTTAGTGTGTTGATAACCTAATAATGTCATATATTCATTAATTGTATCATCAGTATGAACAAAACCATTATACATACCATCACGCCAATCAATTAAATGGTCTTCTACAAAAAAGAATGTACCACCTGTTAATCTGTTTTGTAGATCTGTTGGTGTCATAATATCTAAATGCTTAGATACTCTGCTTGTGTGGGGGAACATGTGTTCATATTGATCATTTACTGAAATGATTGCACAATCGTGCATCTTTTTATCTTTACCAACTCGTACTTCTACTTGAGCATTTCTTACTAATTCGTGTACTTCTGACATGTTTTTATTCCTATTCTGATTACATTATAGTTAATTACTGATTGTTGTACTCTGATTTTTTCGTTTACGTTAAAATCATTAAGACTCATTATACTCATTTATTAATTTTAATCAATAGGGATTTAATTTTTAAAATTTCTTTCACTTTTGATTATTAATATCATTATAGCATTTTAATTAAAAATACGTTAAAATCGCATAATTTTAACGTATTTTACTGTGGTTTTCTATATATTAATCTGCAGATAATCCGCCGACTAATTGTATTCCTTCTGATCTAGCTCGTCGTGTTTGTTTATTTTTTGTTTTATCTATGATATGAGCTAAGCTTATTCTACTATAATCATTTTCTTCCATAATAGCCTCAACTGTTTTTAATTCTACATCATCGATAGTTTTGTCTTGTTGAAATATATTAGCTTGTTTAAATGAGTCTTTTCTATATATACCTTTTTTGGTAAGGTATTTCATTAAAGATCTCATCATTATTAATGTATCTAGATCATTTGCATTTTGTAACAAGCCTAATAACCAAGCAAAAGAGTGGGTAAAAGTTAATCCTATATCATACGTTGCTTTTACTTGTTGTTGTATATTTGGTAAATTAACAGTATGTAATTCAATCATTAGTCTTGGTAGTTGTAATGGTTGAACATAATCATATCCAAATAGATTACCAACTAATTTACCAGCAACTAAAGCAAAGTTAAGATTGACAGCCATTTTTTCTTCAATAGCATCAAAATTATATACTTTTACTTCTGTATTGTCTGAATCCATGTTAACATTTGAACTACCAATAGACATTACATCTTTCCATATTGGTGGAGAGATGCTATATTGTCCACTAGCCGCTACATAAGCTATACAAGATCTGTTCGTTGGTTCTAATTTTTCTGTTTGTGGTAATACTTGCATATCAATTGATACAACATCAACTTTACGAAAATGTCCATCATTTGACATATAAGGAGAATTTGTTAATACGGTTTCAATATCAAATTCTTTAAAAGAATATACGTATCTACCATCAAAGAACCATTCTTTATTAGAACTCATTATTAATGCATTAACGTATTGTTCTAAGTTAGTTACACAAGTAGGTTCCCATCTTGCAGCTTGACCATGAATATCTTCACCTTCTAATTGACCAAATACACCTAAAGGATGTCGTTCCATTGAAATTATTTTATTATCATATCGTACAATTGCTGTTAATACCGGAATAAGATATTTAGTTACCTTTTTATGTGTTTGTATAAAAGCTCTTGCAACAGATAACGGACAAGAAACTCGTTTCATTTTTTCAATTGTTTCAGATGACTTTTCTTCATCAACAATCGTAATTGATCCACCTAAAGCAGTTGTTATAGATTTTAATCGAACTATTTCAATTGAAATTAATGTTGGGTTATAACTTATCATATTGATCTCTGTATTGATTGATTTGTGTTAAACTAAAAATAATATTATACGTTAATTTCAATTAAATAAAATAGGGGATACAAAAAATCCGATAATCTTTTTTGATTATCGGATTTTTATATTATATGGACAGTTGACTTATGGTATTGAATCGCTTATTAGATTTATATCTAACACAATTTATTAATTTACCAACGTCTAATATCCAACCATCGGTTGTATGATAACATGTTTTTATAAAATCGTCGTAATCAGATTTAATGATTGCACGTAACTCACTATCAACAATGTTTATTCTATGGAACTTTTGTGTTTTAGTATATTTTAACCAACTAGGATCTACATGAATAAGTTGTGAGTTGTGTGTAAATTTACCAGTTTTTACTTGAATGGCAACTTTATATTTTATATCACCTGTATATTGCATTATAATATCAGTTCCAGCAATTTGCTGTTCTTTGTCATCTGGAACTAATTTACAAACACAAGGAAGAACACTATTAGTCACATTATTAATAATTGCAACTATTTCATTACGAAAACCAATTAATGCATCCCCCCAATCACCTCTAACAAATGAATATTCATTCCATGGAACACTCTTTCTAGTTTCAATTGGCAAATCAAAATATCCCATATTGTATGCTAATCTAATGGATTCAACCCAATCGATTATATAATTATAATCGATTGATTGGAAACATTTGATATTGTTATTAGTTATGTCTAGTATATTACTTGATAACTTATCAAATTGTTTATCGTTCATTAGATGACAATATCTGTATTAGTAAAGTTACGATCTTTAAATAATCTAGATCTATGTCCTCTGCCATGTTTATAACCTAATTCATATCCACAATTAAGTTCATATGCTTGTTGTTCATCTAATTGAATAGGTTGATTATTTGCTGTCATTATAATATCACCAGCTTCAATTTTAACATCATCAAACGCCAATACATTTTTACCTTCATAATAACCATTATTATATGCAGCCTTAAAGAACTTTGAATCAAAATCAACCTGTTGGTTTGATTGTTTAGGTTGTTCTTTAACTGCATCAATTGAACCAACATACTCTCTAATTAGATCCGCTACATAAGGTTCAATCCATGATTTAGTATATTCATAATCTTCGTTAGATTCACCAAATTCTTCATCGGAGTCATCATCTGAATCATCAAAGTCTTCATCATATTCATCTTCTAGTGATACAACTACTGGTTTATCAAAAATTGTTTTATTTGTTAATAGTTCTTCTTTTGATACTTCACCAACAATTTCATATTCACAAGCTCTTGCTTTTGTATTATTATAATCAGTAGGAATACTTACTACATTTTTTGGATTTACTTTTACTATCACAACTCTATCACCATCAAATACTTTAAGGTATTCATATGAACACAAATGTAAACCTGATGAGCAAGTATTGTTGGAGTTATCATCTACTTGATCTCTTGGCATAGAAACAATTGTTCCTATATCATTTTTTGTTTTGTTGTCATAACAGGATGTATAATCTTCTTTAACCCGTTTATAAGCCAAAAAACAACCATCTTCAGTAATAGGTAATTTACCATATTCAATAAAAGAATACAACTCATCTACCGCTCTCTTAGATGGATTTTGATATAAATTTATTAAAAAACGACCCATTGATTCAAAAGGAAACCCTTGTTTATGCATATCAAAAATACGATCAATTAATGTACCATGAATTTGTTCATCATTAATTGTAATTGTACTATTTTGAAAATCAATAACAAATTCTGGATAATGATTTGCATATTGGTTAAGTGTTTGTTTAATATCAAGCAAACCAATAATAACATTGATATCTTGATTAGGATTTTTTAATTCATCAACAATTTTATTGTAATTTAAGTGATCAGATTGGATTGTATATGGTTTATTATTTAAAACCATAGTAATAGTAGAATCTTGTGTTAATATAAACGGTACCATTGTATTATTTCCTTTAATTTAATTAAAAAATATATTATATTTGTTTTTTTATGCATTATCAACTAGGGTAAAATAATTTACCAAACTATCAACAAAATGAGTTCTATTAGAACATGAATCTAGTGGATTTCTACTCCAATTTTCACAATGTTCTAGTGTTGGTATTAATAAAGGATACTTAGTTTGTATATCAACCAATTCATTCATTGTTTGTGTTATTCTATCAGCTACATTGTAGTTTTGAAATAAATCAAAATGAAGCAATATATCGTCCATTGAAGTTTCAGAAAGTATAGTATTGGTTAATTGTGAATCTATATATAAACTATTTGTAAATAATCCAAATCTAGTTTGTTTTAAATTATTAATGTCATTATAATAAGTTTGATGTTCAATATACTTAGAAATGACATATGTTTTGTTTCTATATCTAAGATCAGAAATAACTCTATTAGCTATGTATTTTGTTGCATCATTTTCTAATGACATATAACATATATTGTTTTTAAAATAATCAAACAAATTAATACTATTTGGATTTTTATCAGCTTTGTTTGCTTGATTTTTATTTAAATGACATACGCCTAAAAATCCATAACTAGCTATTGAGCCAACTGATTTAGTTAGTGCGTTTAATAATACACTTAATGGTTGTGTCCATAGTTTATTATCTGGAGTATAGATTTGACCTGTACGTTCATATACATACAAATACTTATCTGTTAATATATTAATTGGTAAATTAGCATACAAAGGATTATCATTAACAATATTCAATGTTCTAATATCAGTAGTTTTAACCTTTGGTGATGTTGATATTTTTTTAGTTTTTTTGGGCATATTAAATATGATAACATCTGATCCAAATAAACTAAGAATATCTGCTAACTCTTGTTCATTAGACTGTTGCTTAGTTTGTGAAATAACATATATATTATGTTTTACTGAACTACTAATGTTATGTTCTCTTTTATATTCATCTAGCGTTGCTGTATAATCTGATAATTTATTTTTGTACATATCAACAAATATAACAACATTTTGAAGAATAGGAATGTGTTTTAAATATGTATTGTTATATATTAAACGTGACATATTATCTTTCCTACAATAACTACGAATTGAGGTGTAATTATTAGATGTTATTAATACTGCATTAGGTATATCTAAATTATTCCACAAAAAAGGTTGAATACCATTTAACTTTGAGTAAAATTTATCAAATCTACAATATCCATCACTAGACGTTAACGTTAATTTAGTGATACCAGCCTCCCATGCTGATGTACATTCGTTATATCGATTTTGAATAATAGTATACATTTGAGCTGCACATTGTTCCATTAATTCAATTAATTTACAAATAGTTTGTTCATCGTATGATAATGCTTCACGTGAAGCAGCAATTTCTACGTCACCAATATTAACAAAATAATGCATCGGTAAATACAAAACCGATAAAGCTTCTTCTGTTAATTTTTCGTGTGATAATAATATATCTCTATCAATTGGATATGCAATTAAACCTTGAATAACTTTAGTTGATTGGCTATAACTATCAGTTGTCCATTGCTCATAATTACACATTTTCCAGTTATCTCCTGAAAATGTATACCTTAGTTTATTAGGACAAAAATCTACATATCCCAATACTGTTGGTACAATATCAAAATATGCAAATACAGTTTTAGCAGCATTAACAAATTCTGTAATATCTCTTGGGTTAACAATTATTTGAACTGTTAATCCATTATCTTCAATTGTTTCATATGATGATAACAATGAAACTGCTGGTAATCCATGCTCATCTTTAAAGCAAGAATATACATTACATATACCATTTTGTCTTGATTCTACAATAAAATTTGAAACATAACTAAAAGGAGATTTGCTTCCTAATCCTAAAGCTCCAATAAAATCATTTGAGTCAGTTTTAGTTGACTCAAAATAAGTGTTATATAAACCTCCAACATAAACAGGAGGATTAGCATCAGTCCAATAACCTACAATTTGTTCATGTGATAATCCAGGACCAAAGTCTTTAATATAAAATGAATTATCTAATCTACCTGGTAATTTTACTTCTATTGGTAATGTTTCTTTACCTACCATTTTATGTGCATCAACAGCATTGCAACCAATTTCTCGTACAATTGCTACAATCTTGTTACTATATAAACCATCAGAAAGAATTGAAAATGCTCGAGATGATGCTTTAATTGAAAAATTTGATATTGTTCCAATATTATTGCTTTCTACTGTATGACTTAATTGTTGTGAAATCATTTTTTGTTACTCATTACTGTTAAAATAAAAATCTATTATAGTATAAAATCATTAATTATAAAATAGGGGATAATTAATTTATATTACCTATTTTAGTGACTTTTTTGAAAAGATCACCTTTAGCACCGAACCAAAAATTATAATTAGAGATATCCCATGCTTTGTATAATGTTATATCATTTACTTTTATTTTGATATATTCATTATTAAAAGTAGTTGAACCTTGTTTAGTATCAGAATAAAGAACAAATATGTTGTTACTCATCCATCCATTAAATAATAGATATAGATCTTTATATTCACTAAGTAATACATCACCAGGAATTAATTTTCCTACTTTATCGTTAATTATACTCACCCTTAGCATTCGTTTTAACTTAATACGTTGTTTGGATAATTGGTCTTTTATATCTGCTAATCTTTGTTCTTCTTTGTGTAGTTCAATAATTGGTCTTTTATATTGCTCTGTAAATCTTTCATTTATAACAGAAATTTCTTGTTCTAATTCAGCTGTTGTCAACATAATATTATTCTTTATGAATTAAATGTGGATTAATGATGAATGCGTAAGCCAGAACTAATACCTAGTTGTTTATTGGTTTTATGAGTCACATAGTCAAATTGTTTTTGTAACCATTTACCAGATTCATTATAAACTAATCTATGTGACTCGGGTGTTCCAACTACAACAGATGAATCAAGGTTAGTTGCTGATAATGGATTGATTAACTCCCAAACATTACAATCTGAATCACATCTAGCTGCTCTACCAATCACTTGGTTAATTTGACCATATGATCCAAATTGTCTACCTAATATTACATCAGTGCATCCTTTTACATCAACTCCTTCGTTTAACCTATTACAATTGATTATAAATTGTATTTCCCCGGCGGAAAATTTATCTAATATAGTATCAACATCTTTACCATTTTGGTTTAATAAACCAATAACCTTATATCCCATGTCTCGTAACAAAATTGCAATATTAACTACTTCTTTTTTGGTTTTAACAAATATTAATGATTGTCCCATTTCATGTGAATATTCTTTTAGTATATCACTTAACACATTTGTTTTGTCTTTACTTGATACATCAATAAATGAGTGTATTTTTGTTGGTGCTAGAAATCCTTCAGCGACAGCTTGTTCTCTACTAATAGTTTCAACAATTTCTTCAAATTTTACTAATAAACCATCGGCTCTTTCAGGTGTTGCAGATAAACCAATAATAATACCATCACCTAAATGTTCTAATTGTTTTTGGAATGTAGTGCATCCTTCTCTACTACATTCGTCTAATACACATACATCCCATCCTTTATCTAATACATCTTGTGGAATTGCACTCATTAGTGATTGCGGAATAAATTCTACATTATAATCATCAACAAAAGCATTTTCTGCTTGTGTTAATAATCTATGCATATGTGCTACAAATAGAACTCGTAATTTACGACCATCTTTAATTCCTAAAGCAGATCTAATTTGTGGATCTGACATAGCAGCAGCTATAGTTATCGTTTTGCCAGTCCCGGTTGCCAATTTAATTAATATTCTTTTGGTTCCTTTTGTTAACAAATCAGCTGTTTGATTAATTGCAGCACGTTGGAAATATCTCAGTTCTTTATCTCCATACATATCATTAATAAATTCTTCAGAGTTAATATCAATATTAGTAGTCATGTTTTTTCTCTATTAAGTAAATTGAAAATCAAATTATACGCAATTTTATAAATTTTACAAATGATTTCATTAATGGGATTATTAGCTTCGCTTGATATGTTCATTTTGTTTCGTGATAAATCACTTCACCAACATTCCATATCAGTTTATTAGTAATTAAAGAATATTAAGAGCAATTAACAATATTGACTTTCTTTATATTAAAGATTGTAAAGAATATTGACAATTATTAATATTAACAAAGTAGCTCATTGCCCCTCGTTATTTGGTTTAATGAAGAACCATCGCAATGCAGGGTAGGCACTACGAGAACAGAATTTGTTTTTGAAAAAGTAGACATAGCTCTTAAGTGGGTCAACTTTATAGGCATCATCCTAATGGCTCGTTATTGACATGAGTCAATCTGTTCCTTTCTTGACTGGCAGTTAAAGTTTACCAGCTGCGTTGCGCGAAATTACAACTTTATGCGTTATGTATATAACCCCAATTATTATTTTTAATTGGGGTTAATTTTTATTTTAATAAATTAATAATGTAATTAATCATATAATTAATATGGTCAGATCCCATATACAATCCTACCAGTATTAAAAGTGATCCTATAAATTTATCCATTATCTTTGATTACTCCTTTTTGATTGAGTTATATATAAATTTTACTTTGATTTAAAGAGGAAATCAACACATTATTTTTTAGTTCGTATAAACTGATAGCAAATGCAATTTTGTATAAAGCCAAATTAAAATGTTTATTATTAGACTTAAGTGATTGGCTTACATCGTATTTTAATTGCTTTAGTTGTTTATCATTAAATTTGTATTTTGAGTTAACTTTAAATATATTAATTAACACTTTAATGTGTGATACATATAATAACAAATTTGGTGTTGTAAAATCTATATTTAAATTATTGCCTTTTGTTTGGTTACATTTGAGGCACATTGGAATTAAATTACTTAAATTATCACCACCACCTAAGCTTTTTGGAATTATGTGATCCATTGTTAATATAATATCATTAGGACAATAAAACCGAATACTGTATGTATTCGATGTAGTGTCTAATACGATTTTAGCTGTATTGGCATTAGTTTCACATGTAGTGCAATATAATCCTTTTCTACAAAACAACTTAGCAGCTTTGGATCTATTAACTATAATATCATCTACTTTTACTCTTGAATTAGATTTAAATTGATCAACTATGTTTGATATTTTATCTGGATTAGATATAGTACTATAATGAACAAAAATGTTACTCATATTGATACTCTTTATTAAATTGTTAAAAATGAATACTATAAATGAATTTAACAAAAAATCAATAGGGGAAATTTTGATTTTAGAAATCAAAATTATTGGAATGATATGGTTAATGATCTAACATCATTAACCATATCAAGTTGAATTATTTTTTCTTTGGTTTAGCTTTTGGTTTTTTAATATCAATCTTTACAGGTTTTGGACCCCATGTTTCTTTTGCGGCTGAGTCATACCCTTTTTGCCAAGATTTATGGGCAAAACTACCAGATGGATGTGGATTACGAGGAGATTTTGTATGGTGTGCAGTAAACACATTAGCACCCTCATCTTCTATTTGTTTTTGAAGCTTGGTTAAATGTTCACGTGACTTTTCACCAGTTAATACATCATGCAACAAAGAGACTTTATTAGAACTTCTTGAGTTACCAAATGTTTCTTCGTTTTCCTCAGCTTTGATTGCTTCAATGTCTTTAATAGGAACTAATTTAATTCTGTTATTAATCATTAAGCCTATAGTATCACCAGGACCATCTTCAATCGCTACACAATAATTATTTCCATCTTTTTTATAATGAACTAATTTGTTTTTAGGAAATTTAATTTGTTCTTCATTTTCTTCACGTCTAATCTTTACTTTGTGTGTTCTGTGTTGTCTCTCTGATGGATCAAAATCTTCTAAATCCCTTGATTTGCTCATTTCTTTTCCACGTCTACTAGTAGACTCATCTCTATCATATGATTCTTTTTCTGATGGATCAAAATCTTCTAAATCCCTTGATTTGCTCATTTCTCTTCCACGCTTATTAATCTGATAATCTTCTTGTTCATCATCAGTGAATGGAATATCCTCATCTGTATCATATTCATCACCATCATCATAATCTTCGGTATCTTGTTCTGAATATTGTTCATCATCATCATAGTCTTCTTGCTCTTGATCAATATCCCAATCAGATTCATATTCCTCTTCTTCATCACCATATTCATCATATTTACGGTCTATACGAGGATCACCATATTCATCATATTCACGGTCTATACGAGGATCACCATATTCATCATATTCACGGTCTATACGAGGATCACCATACTCATCGTATTCACGGTCATCATAGTCATCACCATATTCATCAGTATCCCAATCAGATTCTTGTTCTTCTTCCATACCAGCACCACTCAAGAATTGTTCATCTTCAAATGAATTTTTCTTTTTCATTCTTTTAATGGCATATGATAATTGTTCCTCTTCACGAGCAACTTTATGTAATCTATCTATTTTGGATTGTTGTTTACTGGCTTTGTAATCAATCCATAATTTATTAGCAATAGCTTCTTGCAAATTATGATCAATATTAGCAGGATCGTTTTCTAATACAGCAAATGCTACATCAAAAAAGTTTGATTTGTTGTTTAATTTGACACCTTCGTCTTTAGCATATCCAACAATAACATCTAACCATTTAGAATAATCTTTTGGATTAGATTCGTATGTTTCAAATATTCTATAAGCTGCACGTTTACCTAGTTTATTAATTACTGTTTCTACGATTCTCTTATTATGTCGTTTAGCAATATCAGATTCAAATACGGCTGATTTAATTAAATTTAGTTTCATTTGTTGTTTCCTTTATTGGGTTTAATACTTATATTTATCCAATAAAGGAAACAAACTACGATTAATACCTAAAAGAAACTCTTTAGATAATCAAGTGATGGTTCAATTTCTGTGAAAATAAATTGACTATAAAAGATCTTTTCGTTGTCATCTAAATATAACTCAGATACACCAGCAACACACTTTTCTTGAACTTGTGGAACATATCCAAATAATTTATTATTAATGTAATATGGAGAGACTGGAATTTGTCTAGGATATCCATTAGCTCTGATAAGATTAAGATCATATACTTCTCTTATTTTCCCAGTTGGAATACCATCATTTAATTCCATTTGACCAACAACTTTACCACCATTAGTAAGCAAATTAAATATTGGATTATACACACAAACTATTGTTTTCATATCCAAATAATTCCACTCAATAGGCAAATTAGATGCATCAAGGTGTATTATTTCTAATAATCGAGAATTGTTTTCTTGTGCTATTAGTATATTAATTGGGTTCATGTATGTTCCTTATACTGTTATAACACAACCTTTAGATAAACCTTCACTTATATAAAAACCTGTAACATTATATGTATCTTTAACATATTCAGCTAAGTATTCAATCGTAGTTTCAGTATCTAATACAATTAGTTTATTCTCAGCTGTTTTATAACTAGCAAAGAATTGTCCACGTTTTGTAGTATATTGAATTTCAATAACACTATCATCTTGAAATACAATATTTTCTCTATTAATAAAGACAGCACCACCTAAGTCAGATGCTACTTTTTTCATTTTGTTAATGTGATGTAATGGTGCATTAGAATCAGCTGATTGGATAAAACTTAGATGACCATGAGCAATATTTTGACATCCATATGATGTACTATCTTTTAATCCATGTGAATAAGTAAACATAAAGTATATTTGTGTTGTATTTACTCTATGTGTATTAATATTGTTATAACATTCAACTTCTACACCAATCAATGGATAAAGTTTCATCAATTCAGTTGTTAAATATACTTCAAATGCTTTTTGAATATATGTAGTTGAATACTCTGGAGCTATTCCATCAATCGGAGCTATAATTTTAACTGCATCAGTAGGTAAAATTAATTTACATGCATCTGTTACGATATGATAATTATCATCAACTTTTATACAAGTACCTTGTGAATAACCTTCAATAAACCATAATTTGTGATCAAATCCATTATTATATGCATCCCAAATATGACGATCAATTAATCCTTTGATGTCTTTTTTGATAGTAGAGAAATCTACAACAACTTTTTCTGTTTCATCAATTGATCCTGTTATTACAAAGCTTGGATTAAAACTACCACCAATTACTTGACCTTTATAGTTAATAAATCCATGATCAACTACAGAAATCTCAGACAAGAAGAGCTTACTTTTCATTATATTATACCTTTTATGTTATTATAAAATATAATTATACATCAAATTTAAAAGTCTATCAACTTTTTAATAAACACAAAAAACCCCCAATTAAGGGGGCATTGTTATTATGTATATTTATCTTGTTGGATGTATTATTATATGTGGATGTATTACTTTGTTGCTATCATTTATTGGATGGTTTATTTCTGCACATCCTACCAATAACATAAACACCAGTATAACTTTCATTATCTTTTAAACACTTTTAATCTTGATACTAACATATCTAATTTAAACTGAGTTAGTTCAGCTTGTTTTTCTGCCATTACAGCATAATAATTAGCAAAGCTAGCTGTTGTTGCTGCTTCTAATGATTTTGATTTGGCTACAGCTGAATCTACAGCAATTGCTTGAATTGGTGTTTTTAATTCGTCTATTTGACTTTGAATAGTATCAACACTATCAATTGTAGCACATCCAACTAATGATATTAAAATAACCGATATTAATATTTTCTTCATTTTTATGTTCTCTTTGTTTGTTTTTATTTATTTAAAGTTGTTTAGTAATAAGTAGTACTTTAGTCTAATATTTTAAAAAAACATCAGGATTTTCCTTTAATAATTTATCATTAATACTGACACCATCAATAAACAATTCACCTAAAGTTCTACCATACAAATCAATAGAGTTTTTTGGTAATGTTACTAATTGTACAGTTTTACCTTCTAATGTTTGTTTAGTTATTAAAGTAGCTTGATGTCCACGTTGAACTATTTCATCAATATTAATACTTTGGATATATGCTTGTTTGTATGCACGAGTGTTACGTTTTGATTCATACGAATCAATTTTTAACATTCTAATTCTAATTTTTTTAGAATCACAAATAGCATCAACTGTATCACCATCAATGACTCTCGTTATTTGACACATTGTGTCTGCTTGCACATTAAATGCAAACAAACACAACAATATTGTTAATAATTTTTTCATATTAATTATCAAATTTTATACGTTTAATGGTGCAACTCATGCTTTGGTAATCACGCAAATGTCTAGCATAATCTGTTGCTTCTTGTTTTGATTCAAACATATACGGAGGTAAATCACTAATTTCTGAATTAGATACCCATTGATTTCTGTTTAATTCTCTATTTTCATGTAAAATAAATGAATTCATATGAGGATGAGCAATAACATACATTTCTTCAATTTTCTTTGATTCTCCGGTTGCTCTTTCATGTTCTATTTCTTTTTTAGCTTTGTTGCAAAGAGTATTCCAACCATGTTTTGTAAATACCTTATCCTCTTTAATACCATTTGATTCTTTCATGGTATAACCATTTTTAACCATTTCAGCCCACGCCCCTTTTACACTTCCTTCTGGATTATTTCTCCAATATGCTCGACAAACACCAGATTTAGACAATTCGTTTTTGGGTTTACCTTGTTTAGGTGCTGCTTCACCAGGAGCTCTTTGTTTTTTAGGAGCTTTAGTGGTAGTTCTTTCTTTTGTTCCTCTAGTTGTTTCTGTTGGCTTTTTTATGATCGCCTTTTCCCAATTAGGCATTAAAAAATTAGTTGATTTTCTAGGTTTATCGTCTTCATCTTCATCGTCATCACTTTGATCTTTAGGAACAGCTTTGGGTTTAACTTCTGCTTTAATATCTGGTAATTTAATATTACGTTTTTTAGCTTCTGATGTAGCTGCTTTTACATCTTCATCATCATCAGAAAAATCATCATCGTCATCATCAAATGCTTCCATAATAGCTGTCATACCAGCATGCTTATACATTGTTTGCAAATCTTCAGACAATGCTACCTTTTTTGTCTTTTTTTCACTAGCTTGTTCTAATAAACCAGCAATTTTTCTAATACTAGTTAAATCCATTTTATTCTCCAATTATGTTGATTAATACTATATTTATGCATAATTAAAAAATATTATCTAAAACGTCCCACATTGTGTATTAATCGTCTTGCTCCATCATTTTTATTTTACGGTATGTAGCTTGAACAACGGGTACATGAAGTGGTCGACCTTCTTCCATAAATTCTTCCATAGTTAACCATTTTGTTGATTCTGTTTCATCTGAATACATACCAAACATTTCCTTGTTTTTGATTTTTGAAACGTATACCATTGTACGCCCCATAAAATTACCAACTTCTTCTGTTTTGATAACATTAGAATTTAACATACCTAATTCTTCTTTTGCTTCTCTAATAGCAGCATCATAAAACGTTTCATCCTCATCCTCAACTTTGCCTTTAGCTAATTGATACGTAAATGTTCCAAATTCATGATTAGTAGGTCGCATAAACAACATTCTAATTGTTCCATCATTTTCAACAAAATATGGAACCAATCCTGCTCTATATACTAAATGTTTTTCTCTATGTTCCATGTATTTCTCCTTAACCGCCCCAATGACAGTGATTTGCTATTAATTTAATTTTCATACGTCGTGGTGTTATTTTATCACTCTCATTTAAAATATATTTAGGTTCACTGTCAACAACTTCAACAAATGA
>Ga0209777_10002143_pt1 | contig 26696 bp, 23 predicted proteins | sample FrelakmetHBP12HB_FD_187147 | JGI IMG/M metagenome (GOLD analysis project Ga0209777, IMG submission 187147) | Freshwater lake sediment microbial communities from the University of Notre Dame, USA, for methane emissions studies -HBP12 HB (SPAdes)... | ecosystem: Environmental > Aquatic >...
GGGAAACATTTCTCTGAAGGTTATTCATACACCAGGACACACCCTCGGTGGAATTTCTCTCTACTCACCAGGATATGTTTTCACGGGAGATACCCTCTTTGTGGAGTCCGTTGGGAGAACTGATTTTCCGGGAGGGTCTTGGCCGGTTCTGCGTCATTCAATAATGGAAAAGCTTTTCACGCTGCCTGATGACACAAGAGTGATGCCCGGCCACAACTACGGGAGGATGCCGTCGTCCACTATAGGGCATGAGAAGGCGCACAATCCATACCTGAGATAGAAGCCGCTAATTCACGATGAACAGACCATAAGCTCAAAGATATTCAGGCGTAATATTTACCGTACGCTGCCCGTGAACAAATACGGCGGACATCCTTCAGGAGCCCACTGTGCAATGAGCACTGCGTCTAATTGCGCGCCTTCTCCATCCCCAAAGAGGGTAATCCTATCTGCCAGCTGATTGAGATAATCAACGAATGATCTTCTTCTTTCGGAAGCTGCCTTGTCATACTTTTTACGGGCCAATTTTACAGGAATGCTGATCGAGTGAAGCCAGTTAATCAGCTGAGCGCGTCCTATAACTATCCCATGTCTTTCTTTCAGGTACCTTCTGACCAGGGGATTGTCCCAGCGCAACTGCAGGTACCCTTGATCCATCGGTGACTTAATTAATGTCTTCTTCAGATCTTCTGCGATGTCAGCCGTCAGCTTGCCAGGGCGTCCGAGATGTTGATCCTCTAGACCCATTATTCCTTCTTTGTTTATCCGTTTTATAAGATTATAGATGCCCTGCCGGGACATTTTGCGCCGGCGACTTAGGTGATCTATAGGCACTCTGTCCATGACCCCATGCAAGATAGCTATCCGTAATTCTACACGAGCAGGGTGCTGTCGCGATAAGTATTCATGCAAAGAAGCATGCGTAATCTCAGGATGTGTAATCGTAAGTTTAGATGTTCCCATATTCTCAACTCCGTCTCATCTGAATTCTAAGGATTATTCCCTTAGCAATACTGATGCCATATATTTTTATTAAATGATTTTAGTGATATATGGAATTTAAAAAACATTCTTACCCCCGTTTATGGGGAATATTACCCCAACTGGGGGTCTTATTCCCCATCGCAAAAAGTATCGAAATGCTCAAGATATGGGAATCTCGTGGTAATCTTCAAGATAACATATGAACTTCTTGACAAGAAAGGTCGATTTTGTTTGACTGCAAGACAGGTGATGGAGTTCACCTCTTAACAAACCGCCCATGAGGCTGATAACTCCTACCAGTTTGATTTATTCTGGAGGAGTTTTTTTATGTCAGGTAGAATGAACGACGGTTCAAAAGCCCACATTCAGAATGTTTCACAGCAATTGCTGAAAAACGTTCTTGAGCTCTGCGCCAGATTCTCCATTGTTTCTCTGAACCGACAAATAGAGGCCTGCGAAAAACTACTTATTCAGAGCCCACCTATTGATGTGGCTATCCTTGGCCAGTTTAAGGCGGGGAAAAGTTCTTTCATCAACAGTCTTGTCGGCAAATCCGTTCTCCCCGTTGGCGTCATACCGGTTACGACGGTCATTACACGCCTTCAATATGGGGAAAGTGAACAGGCCATTGTCAGGTATTTCGACGGTAGCGCATCGGACATTGGCATTAGCAATATCGAAGCTTTTACCTCGGAAGCCGAAAATCCATCCAATAAAAAAAACGTAGAAATGGTAGATGTCGAACTCCCGTCTCTTAAGAATTATGCAGGTCTGCGGTTGGTGGATACCCCTGGTTTGGGAAGTGTATTCAAATATCACGTGGAGACGTCTGAAAATTGGCTTCCCCAAGTGGGGACTGCCTTGCTCGCCATCAGTTCCGATCGACCCCTTTCAGATAATGATGTGCAATTGATTCGGGAGCTAACAAGTCACACGCCGAATATTGTGCTCCTTTTGACAAAAACTGATCTTCTCTCCCCGGAGCAGCAGAACGAAGTCATAGAATTTTTTGAGCGAACGATTCAGCGTGAATTAAACCGGCGGTTGCCGATATATGTATACTCGACCCTTGTGAACACCGAACAATGCAAGAATCGATTGGAAGAAGGCCTTCTCTTTAAGTTGTCGTTAAATCGTGATTTCGAGTTCAGGAAAATCCTCCAGTACAAGATGCAGTCCCTGATAAGAGGTTGTCTCAGTTATCTCGATATTGCCCTGAAGACATCTTTGCAGGCTGACCTCGACCGTGAGAATCTGCACAAACAGATCTTCGATGAAAAGGTCAATTTCGACCTCGTCCGTGAGGAACTAACAATCATTGCCAGAGAAAACCAGAGACAAACTCGAACCTTCATTATGAATTACCTTGATAACTTCCAGAGACCTCTTAGGCAGAAACTCGCTCTCGATTTGGAAAAGGAGCTTTCCACGTGGAAAGTGAATCTCTGGAAACTTACCCGGAGATATGAAGAATGGCTTGCAGACTGCATGACGGAAGAGATGAAGCATATTTCCAAAATGGAGCACAGACATTTCTATGGCACTCTCAACAAGGCTCACGCCAGTTTATCCAGATCGATTGAATCCTTCAGGAATCTTTTGGATAAAAATATCGAAAAGGTTCTCGGTGTGAAGCTGGCTCCCGCGGACTGGAAAATTGAGGTATCGGAACCAGACTACCCGGACATCAAGACGATAAGATCATTTGACTTCCATTTCGATCTTATCTGGTTTCTCATTCCTATGTTTATCTTCAGGGGACTTTTTGAGAAGCATTTTGTTAGTGAAATTTCCCGCGAAGTGGAGGCTAACCTCTCCCGTCTTGCCGCCCAGTGGGAGGACCGCATCAACAGGGCTATTGAAGAAATGCGAAAACAGGCGATTAACTATGTACAAGAGGAACTCTCCACCATAGACGCCTTGTTGTCGAAGACACATGGTCAAACAGATGAGATCAATGAGATCATTCAACAGCTCCGTGAGGGATTGCAGAGCTTAATAGCTTGAATTGGTTCAATCAGGTTATTGTAAATTTAGGCGGAACCATGTTGTGCCGGAATTTTTGAGAATTCATTAAAAGGGGAATATAAATGGAAAAGGAGAAAGGTTGTGTATTTTGTGACATCGTGGCAGGTAAGGCCGAGGCATATAAGATTTATGAAGATGATCTTTCCATCTGCATACTGGATACCCACCCTTACACAAAGGGTCACTGCCTGGTAGTTTCAAAGCGCCATGTCCAGTGGTGGCATGAGCTTACCGATGAAGAGAATGCAAGTCTTTTCAAGGTTGCGAAGATTGTCGCCAACCGGATGATGGATAAATTCCATCCCGACTTCATTTTTCTGTATGCCCGAGGAAGAAGGATTCCCCATACCCATGTTTTCCTGATTCCGACATACAGCGGTGACGTACTCGACCGTTTCTTCAACGCCCTTGAAAATTTTCAGGAATCGCCGCAGGAACTGGCAAGACTCAAGGAGCCGGCTGCCATGGCCGAGGCCGCAAAATTATTGGGACAAGGCTAGAAAAATGCGGAGCATCAAATGGAGATATACCCGTCAGGGGAGAGACTGGTTGCCAGCATTACCATGTTTATATCACGGTGCGCCGTCCAGCCTGCGGCTTGTCTGTTTGTGTCGTCAAGCCAATACGCCCCAATCATGTTACTGAGTGGTGTGTAGCGCATCAGATTTTCCGTCTGCGAGTGCAGGCGATTTAGCACGATGAAACTGCGCGGATCCTGCTGAATCAGTCCCGGCAGTTTTTCAATTGCGTGCAGCCCGATAGACATGCCCAACTCCCGGAATGCAAGGCGGTAATCCGCAGAAAGATTGAGAGGATTTCTTCTTTCAAATAATCGCAGGCCCATTATGGAAGAATCCAGGAGGTCAGTCAGGAGATCTGCCTGTCCAATATCTTCCTTCATCATCAGTTGGGCCAGTTTGTATGTGGTGCTTAAGAGTTCACCCATGCCAAGAGAATCGTCTGTTGCCCAGTTCTTTCCTTCGCAGATATCAGCCATGTCTGCGATCTCTCTGCTGAGGTCAAAGCCTGACGACTTCCTGGAATCTTTTGCCGCCGTCTGCTGAAGCTCCAGGTATGTGATCAGTCCGTCGAGAGGATCGTGATGCCCCATCGATGGCACGAGTGGATGAGAGAGGTCGATGCTCATTTTCCAATACATGCGTTTCTGTCCGCCCGATGCTGTAAGATAGGTGAACCTGGCATGTACCGCTTTCGCAAGCTCAATCGCCCATCTGTTATAAAGTGAATCCCCCGTAACCCGGCTTACACGATTGAGGGCGTGCATCCACTTCGTCAGGTAATGATAGTATTGTCCATCGCGATCCCATTCCAACTGTTCATCGTAAGGTTCATCAGACAGGCGCTCGTTCATGCCTTTGCCGATTCTCAACCCGCCTTTTGTGGGCTGCTTCCTTCCCTCTTCTTCGGGAAGACCGCTGATCCAGCCCGTGCGAGGGTCATCTTCACGGTGCCGCCCGAGGATCGTGTGAACCTGATCGACAAGACGCAGGGCGAGCCCTTTGTAGTGCTCATCGCTCGTCTGCTGGTAAATGGTGAGGAAATTGCAAACGGCAAAGGCGTCCGTCCACAAGTAGCGGCACGGCTTTTCCCGCGATGATAACAGTCCGGTGAGATGGGCAAATTCCATCATGATCTCCCGGGCTGTCGACTTCGATGTTTCCTTTTTCATATTCTCCTAAAAGCGCGTTCCGCGAAATGTCATCCAAAACTCCGAGGCTGTGTCATCAATTTCTTCTGTATGACACACCAACTTTGCATGTGTAATTATGGGTATAGATACGTGGTGTGTCAATAGAAAAGAAGATGATTTAAATGCTGAGCATGTTTCATTCTTATGGGAACACGAGGCGTAGGAGAGGCCTGTAATAACTTGACCTCGATAGAAGTATGGGATAGTCTAAATACGATGCTATGAAGATTAGAGATGTGATAAAGATAATTGAAGAGGATGGTTGGTTTCAAGTGTATCAAAAGGGAAGCCATCGGCAGTATAAGCACGATAGAAAGAAGGGTCGTGTAACGATTGCGGGACATCCTGGAGATGATCTAGCCCCAGGGACTTTAAATAGTGTATTCAAACAGGCCGGGATTAAGAAATCCGCGAGAAAATAGAGAGGGTCTAGTATGCTAAGGTATTTAATAGTGATTGAAAAAGCCAATGGAAATTATTCTGCATATTCACCCGATCTTCCTGGTTGTATAGCAACGGGAAAAACAAGAGATCAAGCTGCGAAAAATATGCATGAAGCGATTGAATTGCATATCCAAGGTTTAAAAGAAGACCGCCTGCCTATTCCAAAAGCACACGCCATTGCAGAATACATTGCAATCACGGGCTAACAAATCACCCGTGCGGATTGCGTATGGTGTGCATCGACGGGCCGGCTCAGAAGAATGTGTCTTCCTCCCAGACGCCACCGGTGCCGCCCCCGGCAATGCCACCGAAGACATTGTCATAGTTCTCTTCGAGTGCGCCGTTGTTGCAGATGACACATTTGTCCATCAGGGAGGCGAACTCGTCGTGAAGGATCTCCCTTTCGCCGGCCTTGCAGCACTTTTTGTCCGAATAGGCCATATAATCAGTTCTTTCCTTAATTCAGCCAACTACAGCAGAAGGACAGCTTGTCAACTTTCGTCATCAAAATCGCTTCGTTCACCTATAAAGCCCTAACTTCTCTGATGAGATTGTGCCGATGACAACGACTAGAACTGCTCAATCAAAAAGGCAGAGCCATGTGACCCGACCTTTTGGTCTGGTTCCAGTATTTTTTTACTCTTCCAGCTTTTTCCTGACTTCTTTAACCCGTTTAAATTTATCTTCATGAGCAGAAAGAATGGCGCCAACTCTTGGTGGTAGAAACATATCCGCAGTTATTTCCATCACTGGCGGATAGAGGTCAGGCTCAAGCCCTCGCAACAATTTCCAGCCTTCAACATAAGCCCTCAATTTCTCCAATTCATAGCCTCGATGATGAAGCGGACTATCCAACAAAGACATTAATCTCTTAAATTGTTCAGGCAGCAATCCACTCTTACCACTAAAACATGCATTCTTTATAGCAATCAACCATCGAATAAATTTATTATTTTTGTTAATTATGGTCGCTCCATAAATTGTTCCAGTTGTTTTATGAATAGTAAACCCTATGATATCTGATTCGGATATTTCCGCCAACATAATAGGTCTATCCCTATCACTAGCAAATAATGGAATATCATCGCTGGCAATCCAGTCAATAGCAAGATGATCGTTACTCAACCAACGAACATTACTTATTTTACGGTTTATAAAAATTTCTCTCATGTGTTCATCAGATAAATGTTTCAGGTTACTTCCAGTAATGAACGCCACGCTACTGTCCCATGCTGGCACTGGTTCATCAATTTTCTCGTGTCTTATATAATAATAATCAGGGAGCAAACTCTGTAGTGACATTGTAGTTCCCAGTATTCGCATATCTTGCACAAATGCTAGCGATACAAACCTTTGCTCGCCTTCCATATAAATCGGGATTAGTCCGTCAACTGAAGCCCAGAACGAAAGTATCGGGAACTCTCCAACAAGCTTTTGTTTATATTTCCAACCATCATTTGAGCGAGCCCATTGTGTGCCCACCAAATGCTCGGTTAATATTTCCTCCCACCTAGATTGAATTTCTCTATTAATTTGTAAATTCGAAGCGGGATGATGCGGAAACATCGCTTCCCTGGAGAGGGTAGGCTTGTCTATTTGGCGCCTATAATCTATACGACTAATCATAGATCCCCGAAAGAATCCTTCACGTTCACGACTCAATGCAATACCGTGGAGGCATACTAAAGAATGTGGAATCCTTGGCGCGGAAGCGGCTGGATTCATACTGGGATATTGAATAGTAGCCCACCCCCTTTCTGCCCAAGATTCGCCCATACTGCTAATGCGGGCAAAAACGTACAACTCACCTTCAATGCCTGACCGATTAAGAGGAAAGGACCGAACAACAAATTTGGCATTTTCTTCAGTCACATCAGGTGCCTCATACGTGAATTGCTCGGGACGTTCCGCTTGGATTGTTGTCTGAATACCGAGGTCATCCACAACAATGGGGAATTCTACTCTCCGGCACCAGCTCGAAACGACATTCGTCAGTTTCCCGGTTTCCAGTGGCTCGCGCAGCAAAACCTCGATACACGTTCCACTCGTCCGACGGTCACCACAATCAGTAAGCAGATAATTGCGTGGCCCCGTCAGCGTGAGGCGGATAGGATCATCATTGTGCTGCGACTTAGGCTTGAACGTTTCCACCACTACACGGTCACTTGCAGCAAAAACTGACAGAAAGCCGACCCCAAAATGGCTCGTCGGTGTAAAACGAAAAGTTCTCTGGAATTCCTCGGTCGTGTAATATGAGCGACCCACTTGAAGAAAATATCGCTCAATGATTTCTCGATCCATTCCGATTCCGCAGTCATTAACTATTAATACTTGCCTCGATTCAGTCTCTCCTGATAGATGGTTCATCACTTGTCTATTTTCGAGGCTAATTTTTAGAGGGTATCTATCCAAATATTGTTTATCCACCTGGGTAGGGTACTCAGGTGGTTCTCTGCCATTCGTACTAATATCAGCATACATTTGACAGCGAGTTGCATCTAGGGCGTTCTGAATCAATTCTCGAATAAATGCAAAAGGGTCTGCATATGGTTTGTTGATCAAAAGGTCAAACACTGCATCATTATCTAATTCAAAAACCCACTTTGATGGAATATAACGTGCGCTTTTACTTCGGCGAATAACTATAGATGAAATGCCTGAATCAATCTCTGCTATTGGAGGAATCCAATCATTATGGCGAGTAGCACGCGCCATGCGATTTCGAGCCTCTCGAAGCTCATTGACCAGCCATTGGCACCAATCCAGAAGGAACCTATGTTCCTCTTGAGTTTCGCATTCGGCGATGATTTCGATGCGATCGGGCGCTGTCATACGGTGAGTGACTCGCTGATATTGCGACCAGTAGGCGAGACTCTCTGGTGGTAAAGGACAAACAGCATTCAACAACAATGGACAGGCACGATCATAAGAGAGGTCAAGCAAATCGCCTATTCTAAGCATAATCGCCAGAAACCTCACATTAACCTTGTCTCCTCTGATATCACGGCGCTCCGGGAATCGCTCGTTATCATCAAGCTCATGCTGCCTCAGACCATGCGCAAGACAAACATCTGCAATAGTACGTCGCATCACTGGATCATCGAAAGCAAAACGACCTAATGTAGATTGGTGTTGAGTAATAACTGATGCTGATCGCTGATGGTGTGTACGCCTTAAGAACTCAGCAATCAAGAAGCGAGTCTGGATATCTGATACAAAGTTGTGCAGGTCAACGTTATCTACTAGCTTTTGGCGAAATTCTTGAATCTCATTCCATCTCTTTGTGCCACCACCATCACCCGAAGTCCAACTTTTCCATTCATCTGACGATAGGATCGTTGCTTTTTCTTGATCCGATACTACCATACCAGCATCATGCAGATACGCGCCGGCTATCAAAATGTAAGTTTCCGATGGTGAGAGTGCTACAACAGGTTTATCGGGGCTATCATCTTTAAAAAGCAAGTTTGAAAGTTGCAAAACTATTTCATCGCTATGCTGAATCGTATGACGAGTATAATGCGGGAATGTTTGTGGAATATAGCTAAGCCATTGTTCAATCACATCGCGAAGCTCTTGAATTTTGCCAAAGTACAGAGAACTCTGTTTTTCTAGATAATTCATCAGTACTGATTTGAAAGCGATTGTCATTGGGCAACTCCTATTTAACGTGGTCTCCTTTTATGAAATAAGAAAACCGTTCTATTAATTCTCCAAAAACACAAAACCCCGCAATCTCTTGAGAAACGGGGTTTCGGTAATTAGTCCATGGCACCCTCACGCAATGTTCAAGGGTTTATGAATCTTAATCTCTGACGTTACATATGGCTTTTTTGCTTATCACGATTACCATTTGAAATCTACAATCAAAATCAAAGATGGCAGTTTGAGGACTTCACGAAGGAATCAATCCTAATTATAATTTTTCAAGAAGCTAAAAAGCAATTGTCATAGACCTTGCGATAAGAGGGTCTTTAAAACCTGAAATGCTCCTTGCCCATATCATCGGACTTGCTTTCAAGTTCTGCAATAACCTGTGCGCCTAAGAGAAGGATTATCGCTGCCGCTTCCACACTGAGGAGGAATACTACTGTAGATGTCAGAGAACCGTAAATTATATTTACGAAGGATATGGATGTGTAATACCAGACGACTACGCGCCGGGTTATCTCCCAGAGAATCGTGGCTGCCAATCCTCCGATCAATGCATGATGGAATGTTATCCTGCCGACAGGCATGACGAGATAGAGGGAGGTGAACATCAACACTTCGCCAATTAACCCTGACCAATAAAATGCAATTCTGGACATACCTTCAAAGCTCCAATTCCAGCCCAAGAGCATGAAGTGCCTGTTTTCGATAGTCTCCAATGCTCCCGCAAAAAATGACACAAAGAATATGCCGAGGCCGATCAGAAGGATATACACGTAAGGAATGATGGCCGAGATTAGAAAGTGACGGCGCTGGATCCTGATGCGGTGGTGAAATATTACCGAGATTGCATTCTCAAGGACCGTAAAGGCTATGGAGCTGAAAAACAGCATGATAAGTATGCCGATAACACCGATTACATTGCGGTGCGCAATGAATACCCGCACCTGCTCGATCAAGGTCGAAGCGTATCCGGGCATCGCCATTTCCAGGTACGTCGATAAGGTGAGGAACAACTGCTCTTCTTCCACAAAGTGCGAAAGGACAATCAGAGTGAGTATCGAGAGGGGAGCGATCGAAAGCAGCGTGTAATAGGCGATTGCACCGGAGAGCAGCACGCCCTGGTTATGTCTGAAACTGCGCAATACCCTGAACAGGAAAGCGACGAACTGCGGCAACGCCCTAATCAAATTTTCTAATCTCTTTGCCATTGGTAAGATCTTACGAACTGTATTTTGCCTTTGTCACCTTCCGCAGATTACGGATATCTCAATCGACGCATCCCTCGGCAATTTGACCACTTGAATAGTCTCCCGTGCGGGGAGGACATCTCCAAAGTACCTGCCATATATCTCGTTGAATTTTCCGAAGAGACCAAGGTCTTTCAGGAAGACGGAGACCTTCAGGACATTCTTCAGGCTCATGGCCCCTGCTTCCACAACCGCCTTGAGGTTCTCAAGCACAAGCGTCACCTCGGCCTCGAAATCCCCCGTCAATAATTCACCCGTCTTGGGGTCGATGGCAATCATCCCGGAAACGAAGAGCATATCGCCGTATCTTACAGCCTGCGCATAGGGACCGATGGCCTTTGGCGCAGAGGGGGTGCTTATTATCTTTCTTTCCAATGTATTATTCATTCATAACCTCCGGTCATGCAAAGAAGAACAACATGTCAGGATATTATTTTTGTATGTCCAAGAGCCTGAGCATCTCGGGCACATCCGTTGTCGGGCTGTGACATGTGAGATTGGTGCAGACATAGGCTGTGGCCTTATCCTCTACTGGTTTAAGGTCTTTCGTAAAGGGCGCGATGCCGGCTATATCAGATGATTCATCGTCGGGGGAACGGAGGAGAATGACCGTGTTGGGGAGAAAATGTCCTCTCAGCGCATCAATCATCCGCTTGGTATCCTCGGCTCCGGCCCTGCCGGCGATCACGATTTCATAAGCGGGATATATCAGAAAACCGAGGGCCATCATAAATTGTGTGTGCCCCACAGGAACGCGCTTGACGGAACCCGCAAGGGCTCTGCTGATATCCGCCGCCTGCCCTTCCAGTTCTGCATTCCCCGTAAGTCTGGAAAGACGTACCATGTTTAGCATAGCCACGGAGTTTCCTGATGGAACGGCGCCGTCATAGCTCTCCTTCTCGCGTACAATCAGGTCTTCGCCATCATCAGGCGTAAAATAGTAGCCGCCGCTTTCTTTATCCCAGAAATGTTTCGTTAAATCCCCTTGAAACTTCAAAGCCGTCTTAAGAAATGAAGCATCATGTGACGCTTCGTAACACTCAATCAGTCCCCAGATCAAAAAGGCATAATCATCGAGATTGGCCATTATGGCAGACTCTCCCTCGCGGTGCCTGTGATAAAGTCTTCCATCGAGTTCACGCATATTATCCAGGATGAATTTTACGGCGTTTTGCGCTGCCTTGAGGTAAACTTTGTCCATAAAGACCTGCGCCCCTTTCGCCAGGGCGGTGATCATGAGGCCGTTCCAGTCCACAAGTATCTTATCATCTTTGTAGGGACGGACGCGCTTGTCGCGGGCAGCAAACAGTGAAAGCCTTGCCGCAGACAGCCTGTGGCGAAGCGCATCTTCGGAAATTCCCAAAGATGAAGCAAGTTCGTGGGGGGGCTTGTTAAGGTGCAGAATATTACGACCGCTTTTTTCTCCCGTTAACTGCTCGACAAAATTTCCCGCCTTCTCCACCCCAAATGCCCTGATTGTCAGTTTCGCTTCCGATTTCCCCAGCAATCCCCTAATCTCGTCTTCTGTCCAGAAATAGAATTTCCCTTCTTCGCCCTCACTGTCCGCATCCTCAGCCGAGTAAAAACCGCCTCCCCGCGACTTCATATCTCTGAGAACATAGGTAAATATTTCACAGGCCGTCCTCTTGAAAAAATCGTTTCCAGTCGCCTGATACGCCTCCGTATAGGCCATGGCCAGCATGGCCTGGTCATAGAGCATCTTTTCAAAATGGGGCACGAGCCATTGCCTGTCCGTGCTGTATCGGTGGAAGCCGAAGCCGACGTGATCATAAATGCCGCCCGAGCGCATGGCCTGAAGCGTCTTTACAACCATCTCCAACGCCTTTGTCTCACCGTTCCATTTCCAGTAACGCATAAGGAAGAGCAACTGGTGGGGAGTGGGAAATTTGGGCGCCTGGCCAAATCCCCCATATTTTTCATCGTAGAGTGCCGCGAGCCCTTCATATGCTTCACGGATAGTATCTCTGGACAAGGTTCCGTCCGTTTTCTCCGGTGTCTTCTGCTGCAGGGAGGATACCATCTGATCGGCTGATTTTAGAATGTCGTCATAACGTTCTTTCCATATCTCCTTGATTCTGGGGATCAGATCCAGCAGCCCTATCCTGCCGAAGCCGCTTTTTCTGGGAATATAGGTGGCAGCAAAGAAGGGTTTCCTGTCGGGGGTCATCACGATGGTGAGCGGCCAACCTCCGGCCCCGGTCATCATCTGGCAGGCGCTCATGTAAACCTTATCGATATCGGGCCGCTCTTCACGATCAACTTTGATGCAGACAAAAACCTCATTGAGGAGTCTCCCGATTTCCGCATCTTCAAAGGACTCATGGGCCATGACGTGGCACCAGTGGCATGTCGAATAACCCATGGAGAGAAAAACGGGCTTATTTTCTGTACGCGCTTTATCAAATGCCTCCCCGCACCACGGGTACCAGTCAACAGGATTATGGGCGTGCTGGAGAAGATATGGGCTCTTCTCATGGATCAGACGGTTTGGAATATTTCCGGTCGTATTTTCCGGGCTGGCCATAAATGATATTCCTTTTATTCCATGGGTAAAGGACTTTTCTCACGATCCGAATTAATGCGAATGATTTCAGTTGACACCTTGCCGTCCTTTACTCTGACGACAATGAAATGATAGGAATGCTCACCGAAAGGAATGTTTATATGGAGTGGAGCAGCGGCGCCCCCGGTTATTATGTATTTCACGCCCTTCACTTCATCTTGAGCGTAGAGGTGAAGGTGGCTGAAAAAAGCAACGGAGACCTTCTTCTCAGCCATGATCTGTTTGAGTCTGTCTGCCCCTTTTGTAAAACAGTGGCTGTGCTGCCATTTCTGGGTTTCCGGCGGTATATGCATGATTACAAATTTATATTTCCTCTTTGACGAAAGTTGCTCCTCCAGGTATTGCAGTTGCGTCGGAGTCAGCTCATACAGGGAGTTGTCCAGGGCGACAATCCGCATGCCCAGTTTCTTCACGTCCAAAGCATAATTTAGTGGGCCTATCCTTTCTTGAAATATCTGTTTGCCGTGCGGACTCTTGACATTGTTCGTTAGGTCATGATTACCGATCACCACGAAAATCGGCGTTTCGGGCAATGTGCTCTCGGCGATATCAAGAAAGTGGTTAAACTTTTTCTCCCTGCCCGTAAAGACCGTATCTCCTCCGTGCAGGATGAAAAGAGGCCTCAGTTTGGCTGCCGCAGTAAGTATTTTCTTGAATATTTCGTCATTGTCCCTGCTGTCTCCCATAACTACGAACATGAAATCATCGGGAGTTGCAGTCTTAAGATTTTCTTCCAGCTTCTTTAATGACCGTTCGTAGAGGGTCGATGAATAGCTCGCAACGGGCCAGGCAACGCCGAGTACAATAAAAAGTGATATTAACAAAAAAATCAGACGGTAGCGACGCGGCGTTATCATATTTTAAACCTCTCAAAGTATTTCTGTTAAAACTCTTAAGCCATAAATGATGATTATAACTACGTCAGGGGCCAGCCGCCGTGAGCGTCGATGAGATGGTCAATCTCGAACATGAGACGGATGGTTTCTTTCAGGGCGCTAACGATATGCTGGTAGTGGGTGATGTCATCGTAGGTCAACTTTCTGCCCTTGCGGTCTTTGAGCCATTTCTGGCAGACCTGATAGCCGCCCACATGGAAGCTCCACACCTCCGGCTGTACGCCTTCGAAGTATTGTGTCTTATTAATCCAGACGCGGCCTGAATCTGCACCCTGAGCAGGTTCTGAATACCGCACCGCTTCTATGGTGCTGTCACCGGCGACGGGGAAGGCGGTAATCAAGGGAAGATGTCTCTCCATCAGGTGCAATGCAACTAGCTCTTCCCCCAGTTTGCATAAAGAGCGGAAAAGATCAGGATTGGAAGTCAAGGGCAGGCGGGGGAAGTCGATCTTGAGAAACGCGGCATACCGGCTGCGATAGGTCGGCGAATGAAAGACGGCGTACATGTAGTCAAAGACATCCTCCGGCCCGAAGGTCTCGATGCGGTTACCCTTTCCATTAGGAACGAAAGTCATCTTCAGCCGGGCAGAAAGATCGTCTATGAATGCCTGGGCTAGGTTGACTTTGCGGCTGCCAGTGGTGCTGTTTGTTTCATGAGCATCAAGCAATCCGGTTTTGATATCGGCGGAGTAAAGGTAAAGAGGGAAAAAGTAGTTGACTTCCTTGATTGAGACAGTATGAAGCTGGATTATGTGGGTGCTACAGAAGATGTGCTCCCATCCTCTCCCTATTTCGATGGATCTGGTTGTGCTTAAACCGACATTGTTTCCAGCTATCATGTGGTTCATTACATCGTAAACCGGCCACCTCACAAGTGAGTGATGATAAAAAAGCGACCGTTCATCAAAAGGTCGATATAGGCACGTGACAATCTTAGCACCTACATCTGATAGATCACGCACAAGAGTTTGAGATTTCTGAAGTGTTCTTTCCCGTACATCGTTTAGTTTATATAAATCTCTTGAGTGTTCGAGTGAAGTATTAGCAAAATCACGCAAGCGATTAAGCACCTCATCTTTTGAAAATCCGAAAACAAATTTATCGCGGGAGGTAATCAAACCAGTGTTATTGACTGGCATGATATCCGTCAACTTTCGCCCTGCCTCGTATTCCGATCGCAGACTTACATCCTGCGGAATGAAGAGATAGAATGGCGACTGCGGGGTAACCGCCTGCCACTCTGTAGCGGCAATATCGTTTTCCCAGAGCCAGTGGTACTTGCCGCCGATAAGCTTCTTTCCATCCGACGTGTTTTCATACGTTTCGCGTACACCCCACAGGTCCGCATGCCGAACTGTTGCCGCTTCCTTTGTATTTCTTCCACGTTTTATGAATATACCGATCGCCACACCCTGCTGTATGTCGAAGACGTTTTCGTCTTTCGAACCGTCAGGACACTTTTGTTTTTTTTTGGTGTTCCCGTGGAGATCAAGGATGAAGATATCATCGAAGGATTGCATCAGGCTCTGACGCATGCCGCGGAAGGTGGGATTGTCCAGGTAGCCGTGATTCGTAACAAAGGCCAGGATTCCATAACCTGTCTTATCGATGCGCCACTGCGAAAAGCGTATAAATTTGACATAGTCATCATTCAGCCACTTAGGATTTTTTTCGCGAAGTGATTCGCCGTCCACTTCGAAGTAGCTCCCCGTCTTTTGGCCGGTCTGCGGCTCTATGCCTCTGAGAAGGTTTCCGATCCATTCCCCTTTGTTCGCGGAATGTCCGGAATAGGGTGGATTGCCGAGAATGACCATAACCGGGATATCCTGCTTCACTTCACCCGCGGCATTCGCTTCTCTGGCAAGCCATTCCGCAAATGGTGGCAGGTCTTTCAGGCTCAAAACTTCCTCAAGGGTATTGGTGAGATAGACCCGGAGACGTTCATTTGTGCTGAAGTCATAACCGAATTCGGCCAACTGCAATCCGAGTTTCATGTGGGATACGGTGTAGGGTGCCATCAAGAGTTCGAATCCGAAAATTCTTGGCAAGAGGTGTTGGGAGACATAGCCTTTGCTTCCCGCCCAGGCTCCTTTCTGGCCGCTCAAGCAGATGTGTTCGTAGATGCGGGAGATAACCTGATGCAGGAATGTTCCGGTACCCGTCGCCGGATCAAGGATCAGCACACGATGAACGTTTTTTTCTTCACCGCGGGAATCTCTGATTGCGACCTTTGATGTCTCCGCGAGACCGTCAGCAAGACCAAAATCCTTCTTCAGAATATGGTCAATACTCCGAACGATGTAGGAAACGACCGGTTCCGGCGTATAGTAAACGCCCCGGACTTCCCTCATCTTTGGATCGTATGCGGCAAGGAATGTTTCGTAGAAGTGGACGACGGGGTCTTCCCTGCGGGTGCGCGTGCCGAAATCATGCAGGATGGCTGACATATCGGTGCGGTCGAGGAGATTTGTGAGATCATCTGCAATCCAGACAATACGCTCATCCAGATCGGGGCCTGCTATTTGGCTGAACATCCTGCGGAGGAAAGGGTTAGTCTTGGGCAAGTCGTATGCGGCATGCTCGCGTATAAAGGGCCCCTCTACCTTGACGTTACAGCGGGCGGCGAACAGACCATAGGCGATAGTCTGGGCGTACATATCAGCAAAGGATTCTTGCGACAGATCGTGGAGAAGGACTTTCCGGAAACCTTCAATCTGCTCATGCAAGGAGCCGCCATTGTCTTCATCAGTAAGGGCGCGCAAAATTGCCTCACGGATGAACCGGCAGAGCGCTGCCATACGAATGGCAAGATCTTTCGGGTTGTTAATAACCGCTGTCCTGGTGTGGAGGAAGGCGTGCAGAAGCTCCGAGAGTTGTGCCGCACCTTCTTTGGTAGTCATGAGGTTTCCTTTTTCTCCAACACGCGCCAGACGTGCCGTCAGGCGATGTTCTCCTTTCACATACCAGCGGAATTCCAGATAGTCCGTGAGGATAAGATTGTGAAGCCCTTCCCGGTAGCGCTTTAATTGTTCATCCCGTTCGACTGTATCCAGGGATTTTCCGATATCTTTCGCCTCAATGTAACCAATGGGAACATTGATCTTGGTGACAATAAAGTCCGGAGCCCCGCATTTTTCCCGCTTCGGCTCATTGGTCGCGGTGATGTCTGTTTCAAGCGATTCGATGAGGGTCTTCAGGGCGGGGCGGTGCGTGTGCTCCGTAGCATTGCCTGCCATGAGGGCTTTTTCAATCTTTTGTAGATATTCCTTGGCATCCATGTTTTCCGATTTTTTACCACAAGACATCTGCCAAATTCCAGACTTATTATTCTCCATCCATTACGATAATACGCGTACGTGAGGCCCTGTTTTGAATTAGAGTGGCTTAGTTGATTTTATTGGTGTGTGCAGTAATTTTAGAAAATGCCTTATCGACATTCTTTCATATTTGCATCAGTGATGAGTTTGTGAATCTCCAGCGGCTCGCCCTTTGCAGGCTCACGGACGAGGGAAAGGGCCTCCTGCGGGCATCTGGATGTACACACGCTGCAACCCATGCATTTATCAACATCCACAGCGGCAACACCATCGGTCAGTGAGAGGGCGCCAAACTGGCAGGACTCAACACAGCTTTCACAGCCTAAACAGAGGTCGGCATCGACGCGGCAGATATAGCCGGAAGATGCAATCATGGGAGTGCCGTTTTCATGGGCCTGGATGGCGCCGCAGCAGCAACTGCAGCAGTTACAGATGGCATAAAAGCGATTCAGCATGGCGTCCTTGAAGAATGCATGATGCACATGGCCGCGTGCATGTTCGGCTTGCAGGATATCGATGCCCTCCTTGGGCGTGATCCATCTGGAACGGAACGGGTGGTGTTCGCTGATAAAGCTGGCAAAGGGCTCACCGACAACAAGACAGACGTCCAGGGGCAAACAGGGATCCGGATGAGAGGTGCGACATGGACAATCAAGTGCTACCAGGTGATCAGGATTTTGCAGGATGATATCCCTGGCACGGGAATAGGGTATGACTTTTTCCAAGTCCGTAATCCGGACATCTTCATTGACAGTGATCATCTGCACTGCGCCTTCCGGTAACATTACCTTCCCGTGATAACCTTCTGCTAACGTGTTCTTATGGCGGAGATCGGGCAGCAGCAGGCACGCAAGCCATCGAAGGGGAGGGCCGAAGATACGGTTCAGGGGATGGAGTCCCCTGCCGATACCTATATAAAGATATGGCCAGCGCCCATAGATATATCCGTGCATCCAGTCCATAAAGGAGTGTCCCGGCGTGCGACGGGACTCACGGATAAAGGATAGTGTGGAAGGCTTCACTTCATCAATGCCCTTACAGCCTGTATTACATGTTCTGCGGTGATACCGAACTTTTCATAGAGAACTTTATAGGGGGCGCTGGCGCCGAAACTGTCCATTCCTACGACCGCCCCATCGAGTCCTACATAGTGTTCCCAGCCCAGTCTTATGCCTGCCTCTACGGCAACCCTGACCCTGACATCCTGAGGCAGCACATGATTGCGGTATTCAGACGGTTGACGATCAAAGATTCTCCAACTCGGGAGAGATACAACCCTTACTCGAAAGTCTCCCGATAGATGTTTTCCCGCTTCCATGGCAATAGATACTTCCGACCCGGTTGCGATCAGGATCATATCGGGCTCACCGGGAGCTGATTCCCAGAGGATATACCCTCCGCGCTGAAGCCCGCTGGTAGATCCAAGCTCGGCCCGGCTCAGGACGGGCAGATTCTGACGAGTAAAAATCAGCGCCGTAGGGCCATCATGCTTCAGGAGTGCGGCCTTCCATGCCTCCACGGCCTCGCCCGCGTCGGCTGGACGGATAACGGTCAAATTCGGCACAGCCCGCAGATTCATGATCTGCTCAATAGGCTGATGTGTCGGTCCGTCTTCACCGAGACCGATGCTGTCATGCGTAAAGACATAGATGACCCGGAGACCCATGAGGGCCGCCAAGCGCATGGGCGGACGCATGTAATCGGAGAATGTCAAGAATGTGGCGGTATACGGAATAAACCCTCCATGAAGGGCCATGCCGGAAGCGATGGCGCCCATGGCGTGTTCACGCACGCCGAAGTGGATATTGCGGCCTGTGTAACCCCAATCACCGCCAACAGCGCCCTGTGTATCGCCGCGCGCGGCATCAGATCTTTGAAAATCGCCAAACCCTTTAAGCCATGTGAAGGTGGATGGGTTGAGGTCTGCTGAGCCACCCATAAGTTCCGGCAAGATGGGAGCGAGGCTCTGCATGACACTTTCCGACGCCTTGCGGGTCGCTATATCTTTGGATCCCTCCGGATATACGGGAAGCTTTGCTTCCCACCCTTCGGGAAGATTCCCTTTCATGACGCGCAGGAATTGTGCCGCTAAATCGGGGAAAGCATCGCCGTATAGTTTGAAGGCCTGGTCCCATTTGGTCTCCCATTTACGGCCCCGTTTGAGGGATTTATGAAACTGGGTAAGGACATCATCGGGGATGCAAAAGGCTGGTTCCGTGGGCCAGCCGAGGGATTTTTTTGCTGCCAACAGCTCCTCCGCGCCGAGCGGCGAGCCGTGTGCTTCAAAGGTCCCCTGTTTATGGGGCGCCCCATACCCTATGGTGGTCCTGACGAAAATAATCGAAGGACGCGACTTCTCCCTCTTTGCTTTTTTTAGGGCACGATCAATTGAGGGAACGTCATTTCCGTTTTCTACATGCCCGACATGCCAGCCATACGCCTTGAACCTCTTTGATGCATCTTCGGTAAAAGTCAGTGACGTCGCTCCGGCAAGAGAAATGCGGTTGTCGTCATAGAGGACTATGAGCTTGCCGAGACCGAGGTGTCCCGCCAGAGAACATGCCTCGGATGTCACACCTTCCATTAGATCACCATCGCTCGCAAACACATATGTGAAGTGGTCGACTATCTTATGGCCCGGTCGATTGTATATCGCTTCAAGGTGCGCTTCCGCCATAGCCATGCCGACGGCGTTGCTAAGACCCTGGCCAAGGGGCCCTGTGGTTACTTCGACGCCCGGTGCACAATGCCGTTCCGGGTGACCCGGCGTCTTGCTTTCCCATTGACGAAATGATTCCAGATCGGAAAGAGACAAATCGTAGCCCGTAAGATGGAGCATGGCATAGAGGAGCATCGAGGCATGCCCCGCGGAGAGGACAAAGCGGTCCCGGTCGCTCCACGTAGGATTTGCGGGATTGTGTTTCAAGTGCCGCGTCCACAGTGTATAAGCCATTGCTGCTGCGCCCATGGGCATACCAGGATGCCCTGATTTGGCCTTTTCCACAGCATCGGCAGCCAGAAAACGTATGGTGTTTATGCATTTTTCTTCGAATAATCTGTCGTCAGCCATTTTATATCTCTCCCGGTGAATTATTTCCGAATAACCCGTCGTATTTTGCTTGGGGCAAACTCAGCAACAACAGCATTTCAAGTGCAGTTAGTTTGAATGTCATTTCAAGGAAAGCGAGAAGTCTTGGCCAGTGATGTGCTATGAAGATTTTTCTCCGCGGTCGAAATGACACCATTCGGTCAAGATGACAAAAATTTACAAAACGCGCAATCGGTCATGAAGATTATAGTAAGCAACAATTTAGGAAGCAATTTTTCAGCTTCAAAGTCTATATACTAACACAAGCTGTAAGACAAGAAGATTAGAATTACAAAAAGTTGACAAGGCCTTTTTTTCGATAAATACCTGCTCAGGCAGATATGGCCGGATAAGAACAGGAAAAAAATATAGTCCCATGGCGGTTTACATATCCTCGCATGTCCGTAACGATTAAAAGATTGTCCAAATGTTACGGAAAGACGCAAGCCCTTTCGGAGATCAATTTGGATATCCGGACTGGCGAATCCGTCGGCCTTGTAGGTTTTAATGACGCGGTGGAAACTACACTGCTGAAGACAATAGACGAAGAACTTCAAAGGTTAAGCTAAGTTTAGGCGCATCGTACACTATCCGCCGTTTATCCGCTCCTGGGAATAACTCTGGACTTCCGATTAAAAGTGTGAGCATAAATAGCCTCGAATGCTTCTTTTTATTACGTGAGTGAAGATTCCAAAATAGGTTCATTTGAACCCACATAGGAGGCCAAGACCATGTTGGAAGGTCTTTTTCAGCCAATGCATCTTCTGGTGATATTGGTTATTGTTCTGATTATCTTCGGACCGGGCAAACTCCCTGAGCTGGGAAACTCCATCGGCAAGGCCATAAAAGGTTTCAAGAAGGCCATGGCAGAGCCGGATGAGAAGCCGGGCAATGCTTCAGAAGACAAGAAGATAGAAGATAAAAAGGAATGAACAGAATCACCGGAACCCCTTGATGAACGGACGTCTTGCCTTCAGAGTCATAATCCTTCTCGTATTTGTCATTCTATCGACCTATCTCTTTATCCACTTTGATCTGTATATATACTTTGCGAGTCAGCGAAGGACTATCGCGCTCATCAACTCTTTTCATCCGTATGATGAGCTTGTTTTCATAGCCCTTCAGATACTACAAGTGGTAGCAGCGCCGATACCCGGCGAAGTCACTGGTCTTATCGGCGGTTATATCTACGGCGCCTGCTTGGGTACGGTTTACTCGACCATTGGTCTCACTATAGGTTCCTGGATCGCTTTTGTACTTGCCAGGTTTTTTGGTCTGCCCCTTGTGGAAAAGGTTGTAAAGCCCGCGGTTATTGAAAAGTACGATCACTTTCTGGAACACCGGGGTCTCTTCGTTTCTTTCCTTTTGTTTCTTATCCCCGGTTTTCCGAAAGACTATCTATGCTACATAATGGGCGCCAGCCATATGAAGACGTGGCATTTCCTTGTCATCTCAACGGCCGGGCGCTTGCTCGGGACCACTTTGCTCTCTGTGAGCGGCAGTTGTGCCCGCAACGATCAATACAGAGAACTTTTGTTCATTGCCGGTGTCAGCTGTCTACTCCTTGTGATTGCCTATTTCTACCGGGATAAATTGCTGGATTCGCTGAAAAAAAGACATGTAATATCAGAGACACCCGAGAAACCAGACGATAATCAGCAGCAGTAAAAAAAGTCAGAAAAAACCAAAGAAACTTAGTCACCAGTCAAGAAAATATCCTTAACACTTGACACATAGGCTTTCTTCCCCTATCCTCACCGCGATTGCAGATTCATCCCAATAAAGACAAGGAGGCATCATGGGTGGACACAAGAAAATCGAGCGTAAGAAGGAACTTGACCGTAGACGGCGACGACGAAAGAAAAGTCTGAAGCTTAGGGCAAAAGAACAGGCGCGGTCGAAACCCGTGCAGAAAGCAAAGTAAAAGTCGCAAAATCAAATTGTCCAGGAAACGCATTGGCCTTGCGCTGGGAAGCGGGGGAGCCCGGGGCTGTAGAACCTGTAAGGAAAGGCGAAAGACTTCTGGTTGACGGTGGCATCATCAGCACATGATACCCGTTAAAATTGCGAGGGAAGAAACGATTACGTCATCTTTTAAGACGTGGATCGATTTGATCAAGAATTTAGGAGTTCGCAGACAATACGAAGATTAGCGATAGGATCAGCTGCTCTGGTTGCATTTGTTCAGAGGTACGCAGTCTTCCCTCCACAGGCATGAAAGTTCCTGACAATATTCCACCCTGATCGTGCCGAAGCATTCGATATTATTTTCCGCCCTCTGAATTGCGAGGATTATATCATTCTTCTTCATATGATAGGTGTTGATCCCCATGGTTTTAGCCATCTTTTGGATCTCGCTGTACTTCACTTCTACTCACCTCCTCTCATTATCGTAAGCGATACGATTTGAGAATCCGCTCTGTAAGTCGGTGCATCAACTTCTAATCGTGAATTTCATGGCACCGCAACGACAATGATATGAAAAGCCGAGGTCCAGGTCAGAGGCTTGGCGATGGTCTTGCCTCCCAACCGAACCGCCAAACGCTGCGCTTCTGCCTTATAGTCTGAAGCAAAATAGATCGTATTTACCTTATAATCCGTCCTGGCTGCTGTTCCCACGTCTGCGACTTTGTAACCCATCGCGATAAGTCTCTTTGACATTTGTTTCGCCGTAGGTAATTTGCCATTTCCACTTAAGACCTTGACCTTAAGATTCTTGAGGCTTGTCTCTTTTCCTTCCACAGCCTGCTTTTCATCGGCTGATTTCTTCATTTCATCTCTTTTCGAGATATCGACTTCCTTGACCTGTTCTTTTTTGCCCGTCTCGCCTGCCACGGAACTACCCTTCGTGGCAGCTTCCGCCTCTTTCATCTTTTGCACGTCTGACTTCAATAAAGTCAGTTCCTTATTTACAGCAGCCATCTGCTCGTTGAGCTGGGCTATGGATGCCTTGGACCTCTGCAATTCGTCCGTTGTATTTATACCGGACTGATCTAGCGCTGTGCAGCCTGAAGTCGCCAAACAAAACACCAGGGTGAAAATACATAACGTTCTCATATACCTTATTCACCTCCCGTATGTAATATTGGGATCTTGACAGTGTTCAAAACCGTAACCTGCTGCACCCAGAAGGGCAATTCGGGGATTAAGAATGACGAAGACCGGTATTTGTGAAACCAGGTCAGACATGCGTCCTTTGTATCGGAAGGATTTCATAAACCGTCCATTTTCCAGAAATGGCACTATGCGGCGAGGAATACCTCCGCCTAAATAAACACCGTTTGTGGCCATCACCTTGAGGGCCAAATTCCCTGCTTCGGCTCCCAGGATGGAAACAAAAAGATTAAGAGTTAACACACAGAGATCACAGCGATAATCACGATCTAAAGCGCACTCTATGATTAGCGGGACAGGGTCATTTTCTCCCGCTACCCGCTCAGACAGCCAGGATGGTTCTTCAGCATAGCACTTCTCACGCAGAAAACAATATATATTTAATATTCCCGGTCCTGAACAAACGCTTTCATAACTGACATGGCCGAGTTTCTCCTTAAAATAAATTAACAGTTCCCTCTCCAGATCATCACTGGGAGCAAAATCCACATGGCCTCCCTCTGAGGGATGCCCGCGGTATTGTGTTCCTGCCCACGTCAGAAATGCCTCCCCAAGGCCTGTGCCCGGGGCAACGACGGCTATGCCTCCCTCGGAGACGGGCCTGCCTTCGTTCAAAATATGCAGATCCGACGGTTCCAGAAGGGGCACCGCGTAAGCAATGGCCTCAAGATCATTCAGCAGTCTGACAAATGGCAGGTTCAGTTCCTTGCGGAGATCCTTTTCATCGATGATCCACGGCAGGTTGGTAATCTTGGCGGCGCCTTTCATGACCGGGCCCGCTACACCAAAGCAGGCCGCATCCGCCCTGATATTAACACCTTTGAGAAATTCGCGTACGATAGTTATGAAGTCAGGAAACTGTCCGCTCGGAAAGTCCGCTGCCGCCAGAGGTGAACGTACCCCTTTTTCTTTTGAGTAGATTCCGAGGCGAGTAACGGTTCCGCCAATGTCACCTGCGAGTAATATGGCCATTTCTCGTATCACACAAATTTCTTAAGTGGTATCACACAACAGCCGTTTCAATGTTGTTTAAGTGACTTCACTTCCAAGCCACTCCAGATAGTCAGGGCTCCCTGCGACAATTGGCATAGCGATGATTTCCGGCACTTCATAAGGATGAACAAATTTGATGGTTTTTTCAATCTCTTTGTAAAGAGCCTCTTTGCTTTTTATCCAGCATTGCCACTCTTGGGCTCTCTCTATGTTCCCCTTCCATCGGTAGAGACTGGTTATCGGCCCCGCTATCTGCACACATGCTGCGAGCTTCTTCTCAACGAGGTACGTGGCAATTCTTTCTGCGTCTTCTTTCTTGTCTGTCGTTGTCATCACCTGAATGTATGATTCCATTTTATCTACCTCGATTTTTGCATCATGTATTCTGTGTGGCGCATGCATACATCATGATTGCCGCTGCTTGAGGCAGACTGAGGGAATCCGCTCTCCCGCCACCGGGGATGTGCCACAACTCATCTGCCAAACGGATGAAATCTTCGGGCAATCCATGACTTTCACTTCCCAAGAGGATGGCCGTCTTCTGTTTACATGCATGTGGCGCTATGCCCTTTTTTATGTGGGAACCCACGAGAAAAAAATGCTCTTTGATCATCGGCAGGGTTTCAGCAAAATTGACATCCTGTATCATTCTCATATGGAAGAGAGTTCCCATGGCGGATCGCACGACTTTGGGATTTGTAACATCTGCGGAACCGGTACTGAGTATTATTGTTTCTATTCCGAACCAGTGTGCCGCGCGTACCACGGCGCCCAGATTGTTGGGATTGCCTATCTGATACAGCAGGAGAATATGACCCGAACCGTGCGCCAGCAGTGCATCGATGTCGGCGCGCGCAGGCATGGCGACGACCGCCATGACACCCTCGGGCTCTTTATCCTGGCTTAATGAATCCCATTCTCTTTCCGATAGTCCGTAAATGTCAATTCCCTGCGGAATGGTGGAAAGGAAAGCATGCCAGTCTGAGCTCTTTTTCTCCATCACTAGAATTGCCACGGCTTTCCATTTACTGCTGAGCAATCCCTGGACGACTTTATAGCCTTCGGCAAGAAAAAGTCCTTCCTGATGGCGATACTTGGCCTGGTACAGTTTCTTCCATAATTTTAATTGTGATCTCAGGGGGCTGCGCAAACTAATTTCACGTGCCATTAGCGAGAGCTCCGTCAACAGTTATCCTTACGCCGGTCTTGAAGACGTCCCTTTCTTTCGTTTCCATCCGAAAAAATAGATACAGACGCCGGCAAGCATCATCAGGATACAGAGTATCTGTCCCATGCTCAAGATTCCCCCGAAGAGTCCCAGCTGCGAATCCGGCTCGCGGAAAAACTCGATGATAAAGCGAACCAACCCGTAACCGAAAATATACAGGGCAAGGATGAAGCCGTCAAAGGGACTTTTTTTTCTGACACTCCAGAGAACGATGAAGAGAAAGACTCCCTCGAAAAGCGCCTCGTAGAGCTGGGAAGGGTGACGCAGTTGGTGGGTCATATCCAGCGGGAAATACATGCCCCAGGGCATGGTGGTAATCCTGCCGTAAAGCTCGCCATTAATGAAATTACCGATTCTTCCAAAGGTATATCCAAGAGGGATGGCAGGGCAGAATAGGTCAGCAAACCGCCAGAAGTCTATCTTATGTTTGCGGCAAAAAATAACCGATGCTACGAGGACGCCGATAGCGCCCCCGTGGTAGGACATGCCGCTGATACCAACGTACTGCATACCGTGAGCGAAATCGAAAGGAAGGATAATCTCAAGGGGATGTTCTACGTAATGGGCGAAATTGTAAAAAAGGACATAACCCAATCTTGCACCGACTAACAGCCCCGTGATAGCCCAGATAAAAAAGTCCTGGATTGTTTCTGCTGAATATCTGTAATTTTCATGTTTTATCCGGTAAGAGACGAGGACATAAGTCAACAGAAAAGCGATTATATACATGAGGCCGTAATAGCGAACCTGAAAGGAACCGATCTCAAATATAATCGGACTCATGCGCTCGGGAAGATACTGCCAACTAATAGGATTCACCTTTCAACTCCTCGACGTAGTGCTGCGCGGAAGCTGCCGCCGTTGCTCCATCCCCACATGCTGTAATTATCTGGCGAAGACCTTTTCTTATACAGTCACCTCCGGCAAATATACCCTTTGTCGAAGTCTGCATATCAGCATCCACAATTATATATCCGGCATCGTCGAGATTGACGATGCCGTGAACCATATCTGTCTTTGGAGTCAGGCCGACAAATATAAACACCCCCTGGGCGGGTATCTCCTTTCCGATATCTGGTGACTTAACGTCTCTGATCTTTACTTTTTCGACAACATTTCCCCCCGATATTTCCTCGACCACAGAATTCCAGGCGAATTCAATCTTGCTGTTGGCAAGGGCTCTCTTCTCAAGGATCTTTATCGCCCGCAGTCTGTCGCGGCGATGAACGATGGTGACCTTGTTGGCAAACTTGGTGAGAAAGATAGCTTCCTTAACGGCAGCATCTCCACCTCCTACGACCACAACATCCCTGTTTTTGTAAATGGGACCGTCGCAGGTTGCACAGTACGAGACCCCTTTACCTGTAAAGGCATCTTCCCCCCGGACTCCCAGTTTGCGCCAGTACGC
>Ga0209777_10002144_pt1 | contig 26691 bp, 18 predicted proteins | sample FrelakmetHBP12HB_FD_187147 | JGI IMG/M metagenome (GOLD analysis project Ga0209777, IMG submission 187147) | Freshwater lake sediment microbial communities from the University of Notre Dame, USA, for methane emissions studies -HBP12 HB (SPAdes)... | ecosystem: Environmental > Aquatic >...
TGGAGACGTTGCGGCTCGCCTTCGGTTATCCAGTCGGCTTCTCGGATCATACGCTGGGGCGTGACGTGGCGGTGGCGGCGGTGGCGCTGGGGGCCTGCGTGCTCGAGAAGCATTTCACGCTCGACGTGAACATGGAGGGCCCGGACCACCGCGCTTCATTGGACCCGTCCGAATTGGTCGGACTGGTTAAGGCGGTGCGCCAAGTGGAAAGCGCCATGGGCGACGGCGCTAAGCGACCGAGCGCCGCGGAGTTGACGACCCGAGCGGTAGTCCAGAAAGTATACGTGGCGGCGCGGGATCTGCGCGCAGGCGAGTTAGTGCGGGAAGACTGCGTGGCGCTGCGCCGTTCCTCTGCCGGATTGCCGGCCGCCCAATGGCCATTGCTGCGAGGACGCAGGCTCAAGCAAGCGGTTGTGGTCTTCTCGCCGATAACGCCGGAAATGCTCGAATGAGACATATTGCGCTCTCGCGGCAGGTATGCGGCCGGGGCCACTCGATGCGGCGCTCTGGGGAACCTGAATGAGGACGTTGGCTGTGGCGACGGGGGCCCGTTCCGAATACGGCGTCCTGCGGCCGTTGCTTTCCCTGTTGCGGCAAAGCCCCGATATTCGGCTGGCCCTGGTCGTGGCCGGCATGCACCTTTCCGAGAGATACGGCAGTACCGTCAACGTGATCGAGGCGGACGGTTACGACATTGCGGGCCGGGTCGAGATGCTCCTGCCGGAGAACACGCCAACCGCCGCCGCCAGGGGTTTGGGCAAAGGCGTAACCGGTTTTGCCGAAGCCTTCGACGCGCTCAAGCCCGGCCTCTTGCTGGTTGAAGGCGACCGGGTCGAAGCACTGGCCGCAACGCTGGCCGCGGGATATATGAACATACCAATCGCGCACAGCGGGGGCGGCGACGTGACAGGCACGATTGATGACGCGACGCGGCACGCCATCAGCATGTTCGCGGATCTCCATTTCGTGTCTACTGGCCTCGCGCGGCAGGTGCTCTTGGGCTTCGGGATCGCGTCGGGCAGCATCCACTTGGTAGGCGGCCTGGGGATAGACGCTTTGCTGCAAGTCCGTTACTCCAGCCGTCAGGAGGTCCTGGCCGACCTGGACCTGCCCTTGGGTGCGCACTACCTGCTGGTGGCCTTTCATCCCGACCCCAATCATCACGAGAGTTGCGGCCATTGGATGACGAACATCCTCAAGGCGGCCTCAAACACGGGGCTTCACGTTGTGGTTACCTATCCGAACGCGGATCCGGGCAGCGACGGCATCCTGCGGGCCATCGCGGAGTTCATGCCGGCGCACCAGCAGAAGACGCGCTGCTTCAAAAGCCTTGGGCAGGTGCGCTATCTGAATGCGCTCAAACAGGCGGATGTGCTGGTCGGCAATAGTTCGAGCGGCTTGTACGAGGCGCCCACACTCAAGGTGCCCGTGGCAAACGTGGGAGACCGCCAGGAAGGACGCCTGAAGGCCGCCAACGTGGTTGATTGCTCATACGAACCGTCAGACATAGAGGCAGCGCTGGCGCACGCTTTGGGCGATCCCTTGTTTCGTGCAGGGCTGGCAGATACGGAAAATCCCTACGGGGATGGGCACGCGGCAGAGCGAATGCTGGATGTGGTCAAAGAGAAACTGGCGCAATGCACACCGTGAAGCGCGTACTGTTGATTGAACCGCCTGTGACGCGTCCTCCGGAATTCTCCGCGGCGAAGGTGCGCGTAAGCCCTTTCTTCCCGCTCGGGCTGGCGTATCTCGCCGCGGCCTTGCGGGAGAAGGGTTATGAGACCGCCATTCTGGACGCTTTGGTCGCAGGTTTCGAAAAAGGTGAACGGCCTTACACGAATGGCTGGTTGCGGTACGGTTTGTCAGACGATGAGATTGCGGCCCGCATTCAAGCGTATAAGCCCGATGTCGTTGGAGTGGGCGCGATCTTCTCGGCCAAGGACTATGACGCCAAGAATATCTGCCGCATCTCAAAGCGCGTGTACCCCGATGTGCCGACTGTCGTCGGCGGCGCGCACGCCGGAGCCGCACACCGTGAGATACTGGCGGCGGAACGCGCGGTGGACTTCGTGGTCATCGGCGAAGGCGAGGAAAGCGGACCTGCTCTGCTTGAGGCGCTCACGGCCGGAGGCGGCTACGACAAGGTGGACGGTCTGGGGTACCGGAGCGGCGGCGCGGTTCACACCAACCCAAAATCGCGCTACATCCAAGACCTGGATTCATTGCCGCTGCCCGCCCGCGACATGGTGATTATGCAGGACTATTTCCGGCTGGGATACGCTCATGACAGATACCGGCAGAAACCGTTCGCGCAGATGATCACCTCCCGTGGTTGCCCGTTCAAGTGCACCTTCTGCGCCATTGGAAACCACTGGGGGCCGGTGCAGCGCCTGCGTTCGGCGGAAAGCGTTCTGGCGGAAATAGATGTCTTAGTCAATGAATACGGGGTGCGGGAGATACATTTCGAAGACGACAACCTGACCGCGGACAAGCAACGCGCCTTGCGCATCTTCAGCGGCCTGCGTAAACGAAAACATCCGATCACCTGGACAGTCCCCACCGGCATGGCCGTGGCACACCTGGACGCAGAGCTGCTGGAGAGCATGGCCGGCTCGGGCTGCTATTCGGTTACGCTGGCGATCGAAAGCGGAAACCAGGACGTGCTCAAGCGCTTGATGCGCAAGCCCGTGAATCTGCAAAAAGTCCCGGGGCTCGTGAAGGAGATCCGCAGGAACGGCATGCTGGCAAAAGGCTTTTTCATGCTGGGGTATCCGGGCGAAACCAAGGAGACAATCAGCCAGACGGTGGCCTGCGCAAAGGCTCTCGAACTCGATTGGGCGTTCTTCTTTATCACGACGCCGCTTCCATATACCGAGATGTACCAGACGGCGCTGCGCGATGGCTATATCCAGATTGGCGATTTTAACCCGCTGACGAGCCTGCACGAAAGTATCATCCGGACCCCGGAGTTCACCAACGAGTACCTGGCCCAGGTCCGGGAAGAAGCCATTGTGGACATCAACTTCCGCAACAACCCCAATCTGGTGAAGTTCAACGTTGACCAGGCGATCGCCGATTTCGAATATGTCCTGAGCCTGTATCCGCATTTTGATTTCGCTCAGGAAGCTTTGGGCGACGCGCACTTGCGGAAAGGCTGCCTCGAAAAAGCGCGTGCGTGCTGGCAACGCGCCCTGGCCCTCAATCCCCACAATACCCGCGCCGCGGCCAGTCTGAAAGCTCACGAAGGCAAAGGGTGAACCCGCGTTGAACTGCCGGGCGCTGACGAGCGCACAAGCGAAGGAATGGCGTGCAGCACTGGGCGCTCTGCCACACGCGGATGTCTACTACCTGCCCGAATACCACCGTGCATGCGAGGCCAACGGAGACGGGACGGCATACGCCTTTGTGGCGGAGGAGAGCGGGAAGACTTTGTTCCATCCCTTTATGCTGCGCAGAATAGAGCGTGTCGGCACTCGCCCGGTGGAAACGCCACTGTACGATATCCAAACCGTTTATGGTTACACTGGACCTCTGCAAAACTGTGACGACGAGACCTTCTTGCGGCAGGCATGGGGGCAGTTCGGCGTGTGGTGCCGGGAGCAGCGTGCCGTGGCCGAGTTTGTGCGTTTCCACCCCCTGCTCGAAAACCACGTGGCACAGCAGGCATACTACCAAGTCTCACTGGACCGCGAGACGGTAGCGCTGCGATTGGATGTGTCCGCCGAGGCCCTTTGGAAGAGCTACACTCCGGTTCACCGGAACATGATCCGCAAGGCGATGAACTGCGGCTTGTGCGGCGAGCTGGGCGACCTGGAGCGCGACCTGCCTGAGTTCTCCAAGCTTTACGGGGAGACCATGGAGCGAGCGAACGCGGGGGCATACTATTCCTTTCCGGAGGCCTACTTTCAGCGATTGCGGGAAGGACTGCGGGAGCATCTCCTGCTGTTCTCCGTGCGCGCAGGCGGCAAGCCCATTGCCGCGGCGCTCGCATTTTCGTTCCGCGATATGCTCCATTACCATCTTGCCGGCAGTGACAGTGCTTTCCGCCAGGCTGCGCCCAATAATCTCCTGCTGCACACCATGGCAGAGTGGGGACGGAGCCATGGGCTGCGCTGCTTTCACCTCGGCGGGGGACGCACCGCCAGGCCGGACGACGAACTACTGCGCTTCAAAGCCAGTGTTTCCCGTCTGCGCCGGCAATTTCACATCGGCATGCGGGTGCACGATCAACAAGGCTACGAGCGTTTGTGCGAAGAATGGCTGACGCAGAACGGGGGCGCGCAACACCCTCGCTACTTCCTTCTTTACCGCTTGGAGACAGGAACTCGAACGTGACTGAACCCTCAGCTTCCCCTGAGCATGGCACTCTGGAGGCGCGGATGCAGCGCTGTATGGTGCGCAGCGACGCCAGGATTATTGACGCTATGCAGGCCCTCGAAGCCAGTGCGGTCGGCATTGCTCTCGTGGTTGACAAGGAACGGCGTCTGATTGGGACGATCACCGATGGCGATATCCGGCGAGCACTTTTGAAAGGCGCGGCTCTGCAATCCCTGCTGGGGCCGCATGTGCATCGTGATTTTACGGCGGTGAGTCCGCAGGCTGGCCGCGCCGAGGTCCTGGATCTGATGCAGGCGCGCTTCCTCAACCAGGTTCCCGTGGTGGATGCAAGCGGCCGACTGGTTGGACTGCACCTCCTGCGCGAGGTGCTGGGCGCCGTCGAGCGGCCCAACTGGGCTGTGATCATGGCGGGCGGAATGGGGACGCGGCTGCGCCCGCTCACCGAGCACCTTCCCAAGCCAATGATCAAAGTCGCGGGCCGGCCGATTCTGGAGCGGCTGCTGCTGCACGTCGTCGGCTACGGTATCAGACGCATCTTCATTTCCACTAACTACCTGGGGCAGATGGTAGAGGACCACTTTGGCAACGGCAATCGCTTTGGCTGCAGTATCGAGTACTTGCGTGAGGAAGAACCGTTGGGCACTGGCGGGGCGTTGTCGCTGCTGCGCGAGGTGCCACAGCATCCGTTGCTCGTGATGAACGGCGACCTGGTCACGCAGTTGGACCTCGGTGCGCTGCTGGCCTTCCATGAGCAAGGGAGGTATCTGGCCACGATGGGCGTGCGGCGCTACTGCCATCAGGTGCCGTTCGGGTGTGTCGAGATCGAAGAGGGGCGAGTCGTCCAATTGGAGGAGAAGCCCATGTTGGAACGCGCCATCAATGCGGGCGTTTACGTGTTCTCGCCGGCGGCCCTTGAGCGCGTCCCTAAACGGCAGTTCCCGATCACAGAACTGTTCGCCGACTGTCTGGAAAGGGGCGAGCGAGTGGGAGCGTTCGAGATCCAGGAGGACTGGCTGGATGTGGGGCAGCGGGAGCAGTTGCGGCAGGCCCAGGAAGGCGGCGCCCAATGAACACCTGGTCAGGCAAGAGAGTGCTGGTGACCGGCGCGGGGGGCTTCATTGGCAGCCACCTGGCAGAACGCCTCGCGGCGGAAGGCGCTCGCGTCCGGGCGATGGTGCATTACAACGCGCTGGGAACATGGGGTTGGCTGGACCACGCCCCGGCCTCTTCGGAAATGGATATCTTTGCAGGCGACGTTGCTGATCGCGACAGCGTTCGCAGAGCATGTGAGGGGCAAGAGGCAGTTTTCCACCTGGCCGCTCTCATTGCCATCCCGTATTCGTATCACGCGCCCGAGTCATACGTGCGCACCAACATCGTTGGCACGTTGAATGTGCTGCAGGCCGCACGCGAGACCGGCGTGGCACGCGTCGTACACACCTCGACCAGCGAAGTGTACGGGACGGCGCGGCAAGCTCCCATCCCGGAGAGCCATCCGTTGCAAGGCCAGTCTCCTTACTCCGCGAGCAAGATCGGCGCTGACAAAATTGTGGAATCCTTCCACCTTTCTTTCGGCGTGCCGGTTGTAACGGTCCGGCCGTTCAACACGTTTGGCCCCCGGCAGTCCGCGCGCGCTGTGATCCCCACTATCATCACCCAATGCCTCAAGGGCAACGAGGTGCGCCTGGGAAGTTTGCACCCCACGCGCGATCTCAACTTCGTCTCCAATACGGTGGGTGGCTTCCTGAGAGCCGCGCTGGTTCCGGAGGCAATCGGACAGACGGTCAACCTCGGCTCCGGGCGGGAGATCAGCATCGGTGATCTCGCACTGCTCATTGCCAAACTCATCGGCAAGGAGGTCGCCATCACATCGGACGCACAGCGAGTTCGCCCGAAGGGCAGCGAGGTCGAGAGGCTTTTGGCGGACAACACGCGTGCCCGCGAGTTGCTGGGCTGGACGCCGGAGGTGAGTCTTGAGGACGGTCTGGTGCGCACGATCGACTGGATGAGACAGCATCTGGAAAGGTATCGCCCCGGTGTCTATAGCGTTTGAGCCCGGCGCTGCTCCGGCGGGCTTCATTCCCCTGTCTGTTCCGGAGATCCGGGGCAATGAGTGGAAGTACGTAAAGGAATGCCTCGATACCGGATGGGTATCGTCCGGCGGCTCATTTGTTGAGCGCTTCGAACGGGATGCTGCCGGATACGTGGGAACGAAGCATGCAGTGGCATGTGTGAACGGGACCTCAGCGCTGCACATCGCGCTGTTGGTGGCAGGCGTTCTGCCAGACGACGAGGTTGTGGTGTCGTCTCTCACGTTCATCGCTCCCGTCAACGCGGTCCGGTATGCGCGCGCCTGGCCAGTCTTTATGGATTCTGAGCCGGCATATTGGCAGATGGACGTGGGGAAGGCGGCTGATTTCCTGGAGAAGGAGTGCCTCTGGAAGGACGGCGAGCTGCGGAACAAAGTGACTCGCCGCCGTGTGGCGGCAATCCTGCCGGTCCACGTGCTTGGCCATCCGGTTGACATGGACCCGTTGATTGCTCTGTGTGAAAAATTCAGGTTGGCGCTGATCGAAGACGCAACAGAGAGTCTGGGCGCGAAGTACAAGAGGCGGCCCACGGGTGCGGTCGGCGATATTGGCGTCCTCAGTTTCAACGGCAACAAGGTCATCACCACTGGCGGCGGAGGCATGCTGGTCACCAACAACGAGACCCTGGCATCGAAGGCCAGGTATCTGACAACGCAGGCCAAGGATGATCCGGTCGAGTATGTCCACAACGAGATTGGCTACAATTACCGCTTGACCAATGTGCAAGCCGCGATGGGTTGCGCCCAAATGGAAATGCTCACTGAGTACATCGTGACCAAGCGGCGCACTGCGGCAGCCTACGACGCGGCGCTGAGCGAAGTCGCGGGCCTCACGTTGCCCCGGCAAGCCGCCTGGGCCGAGAGCAACTGGTGGCTGTATACGGTCCTGGTTGACCACGCCCGCTACGGAGAAGACAGCCGGGGCCTCCTCAGGCGGCTGGCCGCGGCGAAGATCCAGACTCGGCCACTGTGGCAACCGTGCCACCTCAGTCCCGCGCACCTGGGCTGCCAAGCCTACCACTGTGACGTGGCCGAGCGGCTCAACCGCGAGGCACTGAGCCTGCCGTCTTCAGTCGGATTGCGCCCCGATGAGCAACAACGAGTCATCAACGCCATCGCACGCGCCTGAAGTGCCGGCAGCGCGAATGCCCGTGTGGCGCAAGCTGCTGGGCCACAGGCTGGTCACAAACTCGGGCATCTATGTCTTTGGCCAGGTCCTGCAGAAAGCCTTTGCTTTTCTGCTCATTCCTCTGTACGCCCGTTTCCTCACACCCGACGATTACGGCATCACGGGAACGCTGGCTGCGTATGGCGCCGTGCTGTCGGCTCTTCTGGTCCTGGGGCTGCATGGTTCCGCCTCCAAGCACTATTTCGACCATGTGCATAATCGCGCCGAACTGGAAAGTTACCTCTTCTCCATCATCTCCTTCCAGGTAGTCGTGCCGGGATTGGCGATCCTGGCGCTGAACGTCTGGGGCGAACAACTGTGGGGCCTGTGCAGCTCTGAGCGCATCGCTTTCGACCCGTTTGTTCGGCTGATGGTCTGGACAGTCTACCTCAATGCCTTGCTCCAGATTCCGTTTAGCGTGTACCAGTCGGAGCAGAGGGCGGGCACTTATGTGGGAATGCAGTTGCTGCTCTTCCTGCTGGGCTTTCTGGGTTGCCTGGTTCTGGTGATCGGATTGAGGCAGGGAGCCAAGGGAGTTCTGACAAGCCAACTGCTCTCGACCCTGGTTCTGGTCGTGATCGTTTACCTCTCGTTTTTCCGGGGAAGATTTCCCCGGCCCATCAGATGGCGCCATGTCCGTGCGGGCCTGCTCTTCGGCCTGCCATTGCTGCCCCATATTCTTGGCGGGATGGTCATGTCCATTGCTGACCGCATGATCCTGGAACGTTGCGTGCCTCTGGCGGAAGTCGGCCTTTACACCATGGCGGTTACCCTGGGGATGGCGCTGGGCTTTGTGGCAACAGGTATCAACCAAGCGTGGGCGCCATACTATCTGAAACTGGTAAAGGAAGATCCGCAGGCTCCCCGCAAGGTCCAACGAGTCGTTTCGCTATACCTGCCGGCGCTGGGCGGCCTTTGCCTGGTGGGGAGCTTGTTCAGCGCGGAGTTGATACGCTTGATTCTGCCACCGGCCTACTACGGCGCGGCGCCCTACGTCGGCCCCATTTTGCTGGGCAACTTCTTCTGCGGTCTTTATTACTTTGCCGTGTTGCCGCTGTTTGCCCGCGAAAAGACCAAGTGGCTGGCTCTCACAACGGCTCTCACCGCGGCCGGCGATGTGGTTCTCAACATTTGGCTGGTGCCAAGAGCCGGGGCGCAAGCTGCGGCCTGGATCTTCGCACTTGCCAACGCCACGTTGCTGCTCGCAGTTTTCGTTATCTCCCGCCGTTACGACACCACAAGGTTTCCGCTTCTCAAGTACGGGGTTGTGGTGACGCTGCTGTGCGGGGCAATTGTTCTGGCCGGGCTGGCTGACTGCGCCTGGTACTTGAGACTCGCATTTCTGTTCTTGTTCGCAGCAATAAGCTACCCGCTGCTGATGGAGCCCAATATTCGGACGCTGGCGGCAGAAGGCATCCGCCCAGGCCTACTTGGAACCGAGTGCCGTGATTCCCGGGCCGGCACCTGAGCGCCCGAAGTTGCGTGCGATAGAGACACGGCATTCTGCCTCATGAGTGAATCCCTCAACTATGTTCAGGCCGACGAGTTCATCCGTGCTTTCGAAGCCGAGTCAGACCTGCTGCGCTACCAGGTTGACGGCTGGTGCGTCTGGCCACTGCTGCGCATGAGCGCCAGCCTGATGCTGCAGGACGAGCCGGTGCCCGGCGTTTCGCGTTTAGGTCGCTGGCAGCGCCTGTGGCTGGGCCTGCGGGGGCTGCCGTGCCTCGCGTTCCTGCCGCGCAAGCGCTGGCTGATCAGCACTTACTCCACCGCCAGAGCGGAGAAGATCAACGGACGCTTCGTGGACGTCTTCTTCGATGAACTGCTGGCTGGGAGAAGCGATTACTTCAAAGTTGAGACCATCAATAACACGCGCTTCCACGAATCTGAGCGGGATTACCTGGTGAAAAGCCAGATGTACATGGACACGATAAGTATGATTGTGGGCACAGTGAGGATGCTCCACAAGCCTTCCGAGGTCGCGCAGACCGCGGCGGAGCTGGCTGCTGCGCTGCGGCGCGAACCCCGTTTCGCCGAACTGACTCCAGCCCACGTGGGCAAGGTGCTATTGTGGTTTTACTGTAGCAAACAGGTCTGGTCCTGGATGCTGCGGCGCATACAGCCCAAGTGCGTCCTGCGCGCGGACTACGCGGAGTATCCGCTGACTGCTGGCGCGAAAGAGCTGGGCATTGAGGTGATCGAATTCCAGCACGGAGTAATTGATCGCTTCCATCCGGGGTATTCGTGGTCGTCCTACGCGTTGAGCTACAAGCCTAAGATGCCGATCCCAGACCGCCTGCTTTTATATGGCCCCTATTTTCAAGAGCAGCTTGCGGCCAGCGGATTCTGGGGTGATGCGTTACGCCCGGTGGGAAGCCTGCGCATAGACCGCTACCGTCAGTTGAAGCCCGCAGGCCTGATGCGGGAGGGGATTCCGGCTTTGCTCGTCACCACACAAGGGCTGGACCGCGAGCGGCTCATTGCATTCCTCTTGCAGTTCCTGGAGCACTGCAAGAACAGGCTGGAACTTCGCGTCTGCATCAAGTTGCACCCGGTCTATGATCCTGATAAAGCCCCCTACATTCGTGCATTTGGCGGCCACAAGAACGTCAACGTGCTTCTGGGCAACGAACAACCGTCTACATTTGAACTGCTTTGCGAAGCGCGCTGGCACGCCAGCATCTACTCCTCGTGCCACTACGATGCGCTGGGGCTGGGAGTGCCCACCATCATCCTTCCGCTGGCCTTGCATGAAAGCGTCAAGAACCTTGCCGACGAAGGCTTCGCGCTGTTAGCGCGATCGCCCCAGGAGTTGCGGGATTCTTTGCTGGAGCAGCGCCCGGACGCCTGCCGCCAGGACGCGAGCAGCCATTTCTACACGCCGGGCGCACTCAACAACATAAGAAGAGAGTTGCGCCTCGTGGAGGAATGCAGTGTGAGAGGAGAGGCGCATTCATGATCGTAGTGGTTGATTACGGCATGGGCAATCTGGGTTCGATTGCCAACATGTTCAAGAAGGTCGGGGCGCTTGCGATTGTCTCCGGCCGCCTCGAAGACATCGAAGGCGCTGACAAGCTGGTACTGCCTGGGGTTGGCTCCTTTGACAACGGAATGAGGAATATCCGCGAGCGTGGTCTGCTGCATGTGCTGGCGGAAAAGGTTGGCCGGCGGCGCACGCCTATCCTGGGAATCTGCCTTGGCATGCAGCTCCTGACACAGCGCAGCGAAGAAGGCCAGTTGCCAGGTTTGGGCTGGGTTGATGCAGAGACGATCCGCTTCGCATTTGCTCCGGATCTGCGCCCGCCTCTGAAAATCCCCCATATGGGTTGGAACACGGTCCTGCCCGCCTCAAGCGACTCGCTTTTCTCCGGCATGGCGGAGCAGCCCCGGTTCTATTTTGTCCACTCCTACCACGTTGTCTGCCGGCAGGCGGAAGACGTGCTGGCGCGCGCACAGTATGGCCTCCAATTCTGTGCGGCGTTGAGAGCGGGCCACATCTTCGGAGTGCAGTTTCACCCGGAGAAGAGTCATAAGTACGGAATGCAGTTGCTGCGCAATTTCGCCGGACTGGGCCCATGCTGACTCCGCGCGTCATCCCGTGCTTGTTGCTTAGGGGCGCAGGCCTTGTCAAGACTGTCCGGTTCTCAAACCCAAAGTACGTCGGCGACATCATCAATGCCGTGAAGATCTTCAACGACAAGGAGGTAGATGAGATTGTTGTGCTGGATATTGATGCCCATTGCCGCGAGGGCTCAATCCAGTGGAACTTGTTGGCGCAGGTTGCGAGCGAGTGCTTCATGCCGATGTGTTACGGCGGCGGCGTCCGTACGACGGATGAGATCAAACGCCTCTTCGGCTTGGGGATTGAGAAGGTCTCGATCAACACCGCGGCGGTGGAAAACCCAAAGCTGATCGAGGACGCGGCACGCCTCTTCGGCAATCAGAGCATCGTGGCCGCGGTTGATGTGCGCCGCACGTTGCTCGGCGCTTATTCCGTTCATTCCCATGGGGGCAACAGGAAGACGGATCTGGACCTGGTAAGCTACGTCCGCGAACTGGAACGGAGGGGAGCGGGGGAGTTGTTCCTCAACTCAATGGACCGGGACGGCACACAAAGCGGTTACGATTTGAAGCTTATCGCTATGGTAGCCGGCGCCGTAAACGTTCCCGTGATCGCCAGTGGCGGCGCCGGAGGCCTCGAGCATTTCGCCGATGCCGTCCAGAAGGGCGGCGCGTCGGCAGTTGCCGCGGGCAGCCTGTTCGTGTTCCACGGCCGGCATCGTGCGGTGTTGATAACGTATCCTGAGCGCGCGTTACTGGATGGGCTTTTCCGGAAAGTGCAAGGCCAGAGATGAAGCAGACCTGTGTCCACTGCGTGATGGACACCACCGACCCTGACATCGTCTTCGATGCCAAAGGGGTCTGCAACCACTGCCACCTCTACGGCCAACTGGTGAAAAGCCGTGTGCCTGCCCCAACTGAAGGACAAGCGCGCCTGCAGAAGTTGGTCTCCGAAATCCAGACCGCCGGCCGAGGCAAGGACTACGACTGCGTCATTGGCGTCAGCGGCGGCGTGGACAGCACGTTCGTGGCATACAAAGTGAAGGAACTGGGCTTGCGGCCGCTGGCGGTCCATCTTGACAATGGCTGGGACTCTGAGTTGGCGGTCAACAACATCGAGGCCGTCCTGAAGAAACTGGCCATCGAACTGTACACGCATGTCATAGATTGGGAGGAGTTCCGCGATCTGCAGTTGGCGTTTCTGCGCGCCTCAACGCCGGATGCAGAGATTCCCAGCGACCACGCCATAGTGGCGCTTATGTACCAGATGGCACGCAAGGTCGGCGTGCGCTATATCCTCTCCGGCTGCAATATCCGCACCGAGACCCATCTGCCGCGCGCGTGGTCCCACGGCCATCAGGACTGGAAGTATATCCGCGCGATCCACGCCAGATACGGCCAGAGGAAACTGACCAGCTATCCCTATCGGACCTTCCTGCGCCTGGCCCTGGACCGCGTGCAACTGCGCTGGGTGGATATTTTGAACTACCTCGACTACTCAAAGCCCGAGGCCATCAATATCCTGGAGCGCAAACTGGGGTGGCAGTACTACGGCGGGAAGCACTACGAGTCAATCTATACGCGCTTCTACCAGGGTTATTATCTGCCGCGGAAGTTCGGCTACGACAAACGCAAGACACATCTGTCCAGCCTCATCTGCTCCGGCCAGATCTCCCGTGAGGCGGCGCTGGCCGATCTGAAGAACGAGCCATACCCGCCTGATCTGCAGGCGCAGGACCGCGAGTATGTCATCAAGAAGTTCCAACTGACGGAGGCGGAATTCCAGCGCATCATGGACGCGCCCCCGCGGCGGTTCGATGAGTTCCCCTCGTATGAGAGAAGCCTCGTGCCACGACTGCTGCTCAGCCTCTACAAGGCCCTGCGCCGGCACTGAAGAGCAATGCGCATTCTCTACCTCTCCTTCTTCTTCCCGCCGTACAACAGCATTGGGGCGGTGCGGAGCGGCAAACTCACCAAGTACCTGCACCGCCTCGGCCATGATGTTCGGGTCGTGTCCGGCCGCGACCAACCGGCGCCGAGCACGCTGCCGCTGGAGTTGCCGCCCGAACGGATCGAGTATACAGCGTGGCTGGATTTCCGGCGCTTGGCCGGTGGCAAGGGCTATCAACCCGCCAAGCCCGGCGCAGACGGGCCGCGTGCTGCGCCGCGGAGCTTTCTGAAGGTCAAGGCCCTTCTCTGGCAGGCCTTCAAGACCATCTTCTACTTCCCGGACATGCAGGTGGGATGGTTCGGGCCGGCTCTGCGTGCTGCGCGGCGGCTCGCGCGCGAGTGGCAGCCGGACGTCATCTATGCCAGCGCCATGCCCTACACGAGTTTGCTGGTCGCCAGGCGGCTCAGCCGTGAGCTCGGAGTGCCGTGGGTGGGCGAACTTCGCGACCTGTGGGCCGACCACCAAGCCTATCCCTACCCGGCATGGCGGAGATGGATCGAGAGCCGGATGGAGAAGTCCGTGTTGTCTTCGGCACGAGCATTGGTGACCGTCTCCCAGCCGTTGGCGGAGAAACTGCGCGCCAAGTACGCCTGCCCTGTCCATGTCATCACCAACGGGTTCGACGCCGAGGATTATGCCGGAGAGCCCTGCGCCAACACCGGCAGTGGCCCGCTACGGATCGTCTACACTGGCACCGTGTATAAGGGCAAACAAGACCCTGGCCCATTGTTTGAAGCAGTGCGGCAACTGGGTCCGGATGCGTCGCGGATCAGGATCGAGTTCTACGGACGCCTCAATGAACTGTTGCCGGTGGGTGAGCAGGCAGCGCGCATGGGAGTCGCCGAGAGGGTGGAGATCAAGGGCCCTGTGCCGTTTACTGAGGTCACGCGACTGCAACGTGAAGCCGATGTGCTGCTGATGCTGATCTGGACCGATCTGCGCGAACGGGGCGTCTTTACTGGCAAGCTCTTTGAGTACCTCGGGGCTCGGCGCCCCATCCTGGCTGTAGGTCCCAGCCAGGATGTGGCCGCGCAGTTGATCCTCGGGAGGCAGGCAGGCGCAGTGCTCAAAGACCCAGCGAGAATTGCGGCACAGCTTTCGGATTGGCTCGCCCAGAAGAACAGCGCCCAAGGCTTGCCGCCCTTGCCCGCTGCTGTGGGCGCCGGGTATACGCGCGCCAGCCAAGCCGCGCAGCTCGCGGATTGCCTGACGGCGCTGATAGGAGCCACCAAGCCATGTGCGGAATAGTGGGCCTGGTCGGCTCCCGCCAGCCTGATGCTCGGGAACTGCTCGTGCGCATGCGGGAGCAACTGGTACACCGCGGCCCTGACGATGCCGGCGCGTGGTGGTCGGCCGATGGCTTGGTGGGACTGGGGCACCGGCGGCTTGCGATCCTTGATCTCTCCCCAGCCGGACACCAGCCTATGCAGGACCACAGCGGGCGGCTGGTAATTGTCTTTAACGGCGAAATCTACAACCACCCCGAACTCCGCACTGAATTGGAGCAAGCGGGCCACCGCTTCCATTCGCGAACCGATACGGAAGTCATCCTGGAGAGTTACCGCCGCTGGGGCATGGAATGCCTATCGCACTTCAACGGCATGTTCGCCTTCGCGCTGTTCGATGCGGAACGGCGAAAGCTCTTTCTGGCACGCGACCGCGCAGGCGAAAAACCGCTGTTCTATTGGCGGCAAGGAAGCACTCTGGCATTTGCGTCGGAGCTCAAGGCGCTCCTGGCGGACCGCATGTTGCCTCGCCGGTTGGACATGGCCGCCGTAGATGCGTACTTCGCCTATGGTTACGTGCGTGGCGCGCAGTGCATCCTGCAGGGCTTCAACAAGCTGCCCCCCGGACACTCAGCCTCCTTGGACCTGGATACGCAGACCTGGCGAGTCCAGCGCTATTGGGCGCTGCCCGAACCGGTCGCAGTGGAAAAGGCCGATCCCGAGGAGTTGACGGCGCGCCTTGAGACCCTGTTGCGCGACGCGGTGGGGCGGCAACTCGTGGCCGACGTGCCCGTGGGCATTCTGCTCAGCGGCGGCCTTGACTCAAGTCTGGTGACCGCGCTGGCCGCTTCCCAGTCGTCGCAGCCGGTGCGGACCTTCACCGTCAGCTTCCCTGGGCATGCGCAAGTGGATGAGAGCGCACGCGCCCGGGTGGTCGCCTCGCACTGCGGAGCACAGCACACTGAATTGCCGGCGCAGCCCGCCTCGTGGGAATTGCTGCCGCGCCTGGCAGCACAGTACGACGAGCCGCTGGGCGATTCATCGCTTTTGCCGACGTTCCTGGTGTCGGAACTCATTCGCCGTCACGCCACGGTGGCTTTGGGCGGCGATGGCGGTGACGAATTGTTCGCAGGCTATCCGCAATATGCATGGCTTCAGCGGCAGGATGTGCTCCGGCACTGCATACCGTCTCTCTTCCGGCCTGCCATCGGCGCCGTAGCGTCGCGGCTGCCGGTGGGATTCCGCGGGCGGAATTTCCTGCTTGGTCTGGGCGGGTCAGTCCAGCATGGTATCAGTTGTGTGAACTTATTTTTCGAGCGCCGCAGGCGGGAGCAGCTCTTGCGCCCGCTGGGATCCGGGCCGGGAGTTGCCGCCGGGGCGGAGCAGGAACGGGAGGCGCTTGCAGCGGTCCCGGAGGCACTGCCTGAGCGGGCCATGCGGGCCGACTTCCAGGCCTACCTGCCCGATGATATTCTGGTAAAGGTTGACCGCGCCAGCATGCTGACATCGCTTGAGGTGCGCGCCCCGTGGCTGGATTACCACATTATCGAGTTCGCGTTCAGCCGTGTCCCGAACACGCTGCGGGCGACCTGCAAAGAAACGAAGTTGTTGCCCCGCTTGCTGGGACAGAAGCTGTTGCCGAAGGAGACCTGCACCGCCCGCAAGCGAGGCTTTTCTCTGCCGCTCGGAGACTGGCTGGCGGGGCCTTGGAAAGGTTTCGTCGAGGGTGTGCTGGCGGGCGCCGATCCGCGGATATTCAGCCCTGCGGCGGTTCGCGGTGTGATCAATGGCCAGCGCCGCGGTATGCGCAATGCCGAGCGAGTGTTTGCGTTGCTGATGTTCGAGCTCTGGCGAAAGCAGTATGATGTGGGATTGGGGTAGTTGTTGGCCGCGTCTGGATTGGTTGAGCAGGCGAGTTGCACCGTGAGACGGATATCACCGCGGGTATTCGGCGCCGGTTTTCTTCTGGCCGGCCTGTGCATGGCCGCGCTGCTGCATGCAGGCGCGTACCCGCAGCTTGAGCTGGGCGTCGTGTTATTGGCGTCGCTGTCTGTGCTAGGGCTTATTTTCCCTGGTCACCCTGGAACTGCGTTGCTTCCTCGCCTGATGATTCTCATCTACAGTATGCCCTTCTCCGCCTGCGCAGGCTACCTGCTCTGGGACGATTACAACTGGCAGTTCGTTGGCCGGAACGATCTGGCGCTTTCGTACATGCGCGATCCCAAGATCATCGGCCACATGCTGGCCGTCGGCTGCTTGGGGCTTTTCGGACTTCTGGCGGGCTTGCGTCTGGCATCCCGAAGTGGATCGTTCGCCGCGCCCCCCCCGTATCGCTCCGGGAGGGGCCTCCACCTGTTCGTTTACGCCGTGTTGGCGGTGTTGGCCGTGGGCCTTTCGTGGCTAAGTGCCCCGGCGCGTACCATCTTCGAAGCAGTCTACGATATAGGGGATCTCATCAGCAGGGACATAGGGTTTAGCTCCGCCTTCCTGGTTTCGTACGTGCTGCTCGTGCTGCTGTACCTGGATGCTGAGCGTGATCCAAGAACCATGTTTCGATTGGGCAAATTCGCCCTGCTGCTCTGGGTCACCGCCTTCATTGTGGTGTATCTCCAGTTCATGCACGGTGATCGCGAATGTACCTGTCTCTTGGCCGCACTGACGATTCTGTGGGTCACCGGCCCGGTCCGCCGCCGCGGTGGTTGGCTGGCGAAAGCAGCGGAGAAAAAACGGTTGCTGTTGGCAATCGTGCCCGGTGCGTTAGCCGTGCTAGTCCTGTTGGCTCTGGGGGCGGCTCGCGAATCGCTCTCCGGTTCCACCTCCACCGATATGGCAACGCTTTTCCGGAGAGGGTTGGCCTATAACACCTGGACTGCCATCCTCCTCACCAACCTCGGGCTTTCGGCACAATTCGTGCGCGGCACCACGGACTGGCTCTACGGCTCGACCTACCTGGACTATGTGCTTTCACTGCCCCCCGGGTTCATAGCGCATGCCATAGGCTACACACGCCCGCTGGACATCGTCCAGCCGGCGCACTGGACCACCGAGGTCAGTATGGGTGGCGCACATGTCGTTCTCGTGCCCTTCCGGAACTTCGGCGGGTGCGGCGCCGTCCTGGTGCTGGCGTTGTACGGGTATCTGATTGGCTGGTGCGAGCGCATGCAGACGCGAGGCTGGCTGTACCGCTTCATGTACGGTTCAACTGCGGCGTGCTCATTCCTGTGGTTTTGGTATTGTGATATGAATCTGATCCGTGCTCTCTTGGCCGCCGGGGCCTTGGGTGCGCTGTATGGTTGCTTCTTCCTGCGGGGGCGCGCGAGCAGAGGCTCCGTGCGTGTGCAAGGCTCTTGCGCATCAGGCCTGGGCGGCGGTTCGGGAAGCGGACGGACTATCCTGGTCGGGCCCCGCGGCTTCAACTGGATCACCGGCGCGGGCCTTGAGTTCGAAATGCTGCTCAAGGGCTTCGTTGATCGCGGGCTCAAGCACTCAGTCGTGGATCTGACGCCCGCGGGCCAGGTCGCGCGCGTGGGCACGTTCAACCTGCGGCGTGCCGCCTCCTGTGCCATGATAATCTTGCGGTACTATACCCGGTTCTGGCGTGCGCGGCGCACGTATATGACCATAGCCTCGTCGCGCTTCGGTTTTGTGCGTGATGCCCTGATTATATGGCCGGCGGTACTGGCCGGGCACCGCATAGTGCTGCACCTGAAGGGCGCCGGCTACCGTGCCTTCTATGCCTCGTCGGGGCGGCTGCTCCAATGGGCCATTCGGGTCACACTGGGGCGTGCCGATGTCGTGGTCGTTCTCGGCGAGCTGCTGCGCGTGCAGTTCCATTTTCTGCCGCCAGAGAAGCTCCGGGTGATCCCTAACGGCTTGCCGCTGGAGCTGCGGCCGGAGTTGGAGCACACCAAGAATCTGGCGCCAAGTGAGCCGGTTCGCCTGCTCTTTCTGACCAACCTGATGGAGACCAAGGGCTACCTGGACGTGTTGGCTGCCTGCCAGTTGCTGTGTGAAAGACACGTGCCATTCGAATGCGATTTCTGCGGGGAGTTCATGGCCACCTCAAGCGACCCGGCCATCTCGCCGCAAAAAGCAAAGGAGCGCTTCTCGGCTTTGATCCATGAAGCCGGCTTGCAGGAGCAGGTGCATTACCGCGGTGTCGTGCGTGGGCCGGAAAAGGAGCAGCAGTTGCGGCAGGCGCACCTGCTGCTGCTGCCCACCTATCATCCGTGGGAAGGCCAGCCGATCGCGATCATCGAAGCGCTTGCCTTTGCTACCCCTGTTGTCGCCACCCGCGCCGGGGGCATTCCCGAACAGGTCGTGGATGGGTTCAACGGTTTCCTGGTTCCAGCGCGTGCACCGCAGGCTATCGCGGCTGCCATCGAGTCCGTTTTCCGTGTTCCTGAGCACTATAGCAAGCTGAGCCGAAACGCGCTTGAGCACTACAAGCTACACTTTACGCCGCAAGTCCACCAAGAGCGTTTGATCGGCTGCATTCTTGGAGCCGCCGCAACAGCGCGACCACGCCATGCGGCAGCAATTACGGCAGCCGATGCATGTGCGCATTGATTACCAGTCGCATAGAAGTAGCCGTGCGCCGGGCGCAGAAAAGTTTGGGCGAGTGTGATTCCGCAGACGGGAAGCCCACCCTGGTTCAGGAGACTCCTTCGTGGGTGTGCCACGGGTATGGGTGATATCTGAGCTCTACTATCCCGAGGACACTTCGACAGGTTACTTTCTGACGAAGATTGCCGAGGGGTTGGCAGAGCGCTATCCGGTGAACGTCCTCTGTGGGCAGCCAACCTACTCCGCACGCGCTGCGCGTGCGCTCTGGAGCGAGCTGTACCGGGGCGTCGAAATCAGGCGCTGCTGGAGTACGACGCTTAACAAGGACTTTCTTCCTTTCCGCGTTCTCAACATGATGACGTTGAGCGTCTCGGTTTTTCTCCGCGCATTATGGAGTCTTGGCCGTGGCGATCTGGTGCTGGTCGTGACAAACCCGCCCTTGCTTCCGTTCTTGATCATGGCCGCCGGCCGGCTGCGCCAGACGCGTGTACTCTTGTTGATTCATGACGTATATCCGGAAGTGTTGATCGCAGCGAAGGTGACCCGGGCGGGGTCGCTGCCAAGTCGCGCTCTGAATTGCCTGAACCGGTGGCTCTATCGTTCGGCGGACCAAGTGATCGTGTTGGGCCGGGACATGTACGAACTGGTGATGGCGAAGCTCGGAAAGGGGCAGCCACCAGTTATCATTCCGAATTGGGCCGATACCGACGAGATTCGGCCAGTCCCCCGAGACGGAAACTCTTTCCTTGGGAAGCTCGACCTAATGAGGAAATTCGTGGTGCTTTACTCCGGCAACATGGGCAGGACCCACGGTTTGCAGGATATTGTGGAATGCGCGCAAAGGTTGATCTCTGCGCCCGAAGTTCACTTTCTCCTGATCGGATCCGGGGCAGGCCACAGGTGGCTAAAAGAGACCCTTAGGGCCCGTGAGTTGCATAACGTAAGCTTATTGGATCGCCAGCCCAGAGAACAACTCAATAATGCTCTGAACGCAGGGGATGTCGCCATTATCTCATTTTTGCCTGGAATGGCGGGTGTGTCGGTGCCCAGCCGCATGTACAACTTGATGGCGGCAGGCAAAGCAATCATCGCGGTGGCTGATACGAACTCCGAACTGGCTATGGTCATTCGAGAGGAAGGTATCGGCTGGGTGGTCACTCCCGGCGACAATGCAGAGTTGCATGCCACGATACTGGCAGCCAAGTCCGCTCCCGAGCGGCTCGCGGAAATGGGCCGGCGCGCACGGAGAGTTGCTGAGGAAAAGTACTCGTTTTCTGTGGTTATCGGCGCTTATCACTCCCTCATTGAACGCGTGTCGCATGCAGAGTCAAGAGTTTGAACTAGCGCTCACTCTGGTTCCGGGAGGAGGAATGTCAACCGTTCATGCTGACTGCTCGCAAACCGTAGATTTCCGGGAGGAGTGCGTCTGAGCGTGTCCTCGGGCAGCCGACGAAACCATTGCATCGTCACGGGCGCAGCAGGTTTTCTTGGCCGTTTTGTCGTCGCGGCCTTACGCGCGGGAGGATGGCCGACTCTTGCCACGGATCGCACTGAGCAATATGCAGCGCCGGATACCGATTGCTGCCAGGCCGATATTCTGGACCGCGCAACCTTGGAGTCTGTCTTTTCAGGTGGAAAGGCTGTTGTGCATGTCGCCGGACTGGCCCATGTATTTAACGCCGGTCCAAAAGCAGAGCTGCTCTTCACGCAGGTAAACGAAGACGGCACACGCAACGTGGCGGCGGCCGCGGCGAAGGCGGGTGTCGAGCACCTGGTGGTGATCAGCTCGGTTTCCGTGTACGGGAAACACCTGGCCCGTGGGTGCGATGAAACGGAGCGCTGCGAACCCTTTGGATCTTACGCGAAAAGCAAGTACAATGCGGAACTCAGAGCGTTGGAGGTATCCGCACAAACGGGGTTGAAGGTGACGATATTACGGCTGGCCACACTTTGTGGCGAAGGCGATCCTGGCAATGTGGGCCGTTTGATACAGGCGCTGGAAAGGGGACGCTTCATCTGGATCGGCCGTGGCGACAATCGAAAGAGTCTTTTGTACGCGTGCGACGCGGCCAGAGCCTGCGTGGCGGCACTGCGTAGGCCGCCTAAGTCCCCCGAGATTTATAACGTTAGTGGGCCGGCCATCACGATGCGCGAAATTGTCGAGGCGCTCTCTTCGGACCTGGGAAAGACGCCGCCCCGCCTGTCACTTCCCGCTCCGCTTCTCTTGGGCGCGGCGAGAGTGTTTGCTGGTTGCGGTTTCAGCAAGGGCCGTTTCGTCCTGTTGAGCCTGCGGAAATGGCTGGCAGACGACGTTTACAGCGCGGAGAAGATCCGTGAGCAGTTGGGATTTACTGCCGAGACATCAATACGGGATGCCTTGCAGCGCGAGGTGAAGTGGTATAGAGAACAAGGCGTCCGCAAGTGACCAACTCGAGCGGATGGAAGGATGCATGGCGCTTCAGATATTAGGCGTGTGTGCCGCGCTCAGTTTTAGCTACTTCAGTGTGGCCGCGCTACGCTGGTGGGCGCTGCGCGCCAATGTTCTGGATGTGCCGAACAAACGCAGTTCCCACGCGCGTGCTACGCCGCGCGGCGGAGGCGCAGCGATCGTAGTCCTCGTTCTTATCGGCTGGACGCCTTTTACGCATTTGTTTGGAGCGTTCCAGGTGAACGCGACCCATGGCGCTTTTCTGTTGGGAGGATCCCTGATAGCGGTTGTAAGCTGGTTGGATGACTTGCGAGGTTTGTCAAACCGGGTTCGCTTTACTGTTCACTGTTTATCAGCGGCCCTGCTTGTGGCGTTTGCGCAGCCGTGGACCGAAATCATTCTTCCGTGGGCTGGAACGGTATCACTCTCCTGGTGTGCCTGGCCCTTTACGCTAATGTGGATTGTGGGCTTTACCAACACCTTCAATTTCATGGATGGCGTGGACGGGATTGCGGGAACCCAGGCCCTGATTGGTGGATTGGCCTGGGCCAGTCTCGGTTGGCGGGCGGGCCAACCCGATATTGTGGCCTTAGGATTGTTGATCGCAATTGGCGCCTTGGGTTTTCTGGGGCACAACTGGCCTCCTGCCCGGATTTTCATGGGTGATGTGGGCAGCGCATTTCTCGGCTTTGCTCTGGCAGCCCTTCCACTCCTTAGCGGAGCTGCATCGCCCTGGGCGGGTATTGGGGCCGATCCTATCACCGCGGGATTGCTTGTCTGGCCCTTCATTGGCGATGCCGTATTCACCTTTGTTCGCCGATGGCATGCGGGCGAAAATGTCTTTGCAGCTCATCACTCGCATCTCTACCAACGGCTGGTGATCACGGGTCTCAGCCATCAGCAGGTGACGTTACTTTATGGATCACTGGCATTATCGGGTGTTTTGTTTGCGCAGGCGTGGATAGCAGGTGTTCAGGTTGCCGTCTTCGGTGTTATACCACTGCTGTTGGCCCTGTATTGCCTGGTGGTCTCCCGAGAGGCCAAGCAATGGCGGTAGGACCTCGACGGTGGGAGACCAAACCACACCACAGCTCATACACCGGGGACCGTACCGGCGGCGGCGACGGGCGAGGACGCTGGTCCTGTGCCTTCCGAGGCGCGGGCGCCAGGGAGCGGGCCGCCTGCTAACGCGCGGGGCTCGGAAACAACCGGCGGCTGTGCCAGCTCTTGTGCCGCCGGCTCCTGGACGGTGGTTGTGCCGGGAGGGCAGTACTCGGGCACGATCTGCGCGAGCGCAGCGAGGATCGCAGCCGGCTCTTTGCCCAGGAGCGGGACCAGCGACTCCAATTGTGCCACGACCTGCTGCCACTCATGCGGCCGCGTGCGGCCGATGAAGATCCTGGGGTGGCGCGTCTTCTCCGCATTCTCCTCGGAAACCGAGAGCTCCTCAAAGAGCTTCTCGCCGGGACGAACGCCGCTGAACTTGATCTCTATATCCGTGCCCACTCGCAAGCCTGAAAGCCGGATCATGTCCTTGGCCAACTGTAGAATCTTGATGGGCTTGCCCATGTCCAGGATGAAGATCTCGCCGCCCTTGCCCATGGTGGCGGCCTGCAGCACCAACTGGCAGGCCTCCATGATGGTCATGAAGTAGCGCCGCATGTCGGGGTGGGTCACAGTCACGGGTCCGCCCCGTGCGATCTGTTCCTGGAAGATGGGAACCACGCTGCCGGAGGAGCCGAGGACGTTGCCGAAACGGACCGTGGTGAACTGAGTCTTGCTGCGCTGGGCCAGAGCCTGCACGTAGATCTCGGCCACGCGTTTGCTGGCGCCCATGACCGAGGTGGGGTTGACAGCCTTGTCGGTGGAGATCATCACAAACTGCTGCACGCCGGCTTGGTGGCTCAGGTCCGCCAGCAAGCGGGTCCCCAGGATGTTGTTCTTGATGGCCTCAGCAGGGTTCCATTCCATCATGGGCACGTGCTTGTGCGCGGCAGCGTGAAAGACCAGCCACGGCTTGAAGCACGCAAAAATCTCTTCCATGCGGGCGCTGTCCGTGACGTCGGCGATCAAGGGCGTGACGCACAAGTCCGGCCGGGCGTGCAGAAGCTCCCGGTGGATATGGAAGAGGTTGTTCTCGCCATGCTCGACCAAGAGCAGGTTGCGCGGCTGAAAGCGGGCGATCTGCCGGCACAGTTCGGAACCGATGCTGCCGCCCGCGCCGGTGACCATGACAACCTGGTCGTGCAGCGCGCCGCTTATCGCCTCGGAATCCAGCGCGGCCGGGGCGCGCCCCAGCAAGTCCTCAATGGCCACGTTGCGAATGCTGGTGAGGCTGACTTGGCCGCCCACGATCTCCCAGAGCCCCGGGATGATCCTGGCTTTGATGTGCGCCTTGTCGCACATGCGGACTATGCGCCGGATGTCCTTGCGCGGGGCTTCGGCAAGGGTAATGAGCGCGTGTCTGATCCCGTGTTTCCTGCAGACAGCCTCCAGGTCCACCGTGGTGCCCAGGACCGGCACGCCGCAGAGCACATGCCCGGCCCTGTTGGGGTCGTCATCCAGAAAGCCGGCGGGCTGAATGCCCAGTTGCGGGTTCTTCCTGACCTCCTCGGCCACGGCGGCGCCGGCTTGTCCCGCGCCGATCAGGATCGTAGGGGTCAGCACTGGGATGCCTTGCCTGCGCTGCTGGTATTCCTTGCTGGCCCACAGCACGCGGTCAATAACGCGGACGCCGGCAATCCCCAGGAAGGAGAATGTAAAGTCAATGCCAATCACCCCAAGCGGCAACATGGCGTATTCAAAGTCGGGCCAACTTTGGGTGAGACTGGGGCCGATGAGGCGCAGAGCGGCAAGGACGATGGTCCCCACGAGGGTAGCCGTGAATATTCGGACTACGTCCCGCAGCCCGATGTAGCGCCAGACAAACAGATGGACCCTGAAGGCGTGTATCAGGAATACCTTGAGCAACAAAGCATAAGGCCAGACCAGGAGCGCCTGTTTTTGCCTCAGGGCATCCAAAGAGAACTCAAAGCGCAGCAGGAAAGCCACCCAGAAAGCGGCTGAGAGGACGAGAATATCAGTCAGCAGCTTGAGTGGTCTTCCGATTTGGCTTCTCATGTCCTTCCAACCACGGGGTCCAGTATCCTCCACAGCCTGGCCTTTATACCCACGGGCCACCGTGGAAACAAGCGCGCAAGGCGAATGCAGCCCGGCCCAGTCCCCTCCCCACCGGGGAGAGGGGACACAATCCGCCACCACAGGACTACGCCCCCAGCTTGAGCCATGCGCCTTTTTTTTCTTCAGTGTTGATGTAAGTCCTTAAAAATGTGGCAAAAAAATGGAAAACTGTGGTTTTCTGTGGAGAAGTGGGAACCCTCCAGGGGCGTGGAGCGTGGAGCGTGGCGCGTGAGGCGAGGCGCGTAACCACGATCCAAGAACCACGAACCACACGATGAGGGACCGGGGACGAAGGGACATTTCTGGCGAGAACTGGGAACTTTTCCACGGGAACTACCAGTTTTTCCACGGGAACTACCAACTTTTCCACGGGAATTACCAACTTTCTTATAGAGAATCTTGAACTTTCTGGTGGACGAATCACTTCTTGCCCTCCTTCTTACTATTTTTCCGCAGCCAGGGCATAGTATCCCTGTGGCCGTGGGCTTGTAACGGCCAGGCATTACAACAACTACCCGAGCCGCGACCGTCAGGGAGCCCCGAAGCCTCGGGACTTGCTTACGCGCGCGGCTAAGAACACACGGGCGGGACGCCCGTGCCGCGCCTACGCGCGCGGCTCGAAAGCCACGGGCGAGACGCCCGTGGTACGGCTCTCAGCGGTTTCTCTATCCCTTTTGCGCCCTCCAAACGCGGTGCGAGACACTCATACTATATACTACATATTACAGTCCTGTTTGTCAAGTGGAAAATCGGATTTTCCGAGCCAGGACGCGCTCGGCTATCCCACGCCCTGCGGGTTCGTCCGTTGGCGGAAAGCCCCTTGACCGCCCTTCACTTGCGCCGCACAATTCCTGCCGTTGCTATCAGCTTCTTGGGAAGGACAGGCTATGGCCGGAAACGTGTCCGATGAAGCCTTTGCCCGATATGTAAACCAGATCGGCAACGCCAGCCTGGATCAAATTGAAGCGGCGCGCACGGTGCAGGCCGAGATTGCCAAGAAGGGGATCGTGGTCTCCCTGGGCGAAGTATTGGTTCAGCAAGGCGTCCTCACCGCCGCTATGCGGGAAAATGTTGAAAAGAAGCTGCAGGCCCAGCAGCAGGGCGGCTTGAAGCAGCTTGGCCAGTACAAGCTGGTGAGAAAATTGGGCGAAGGCGGCATGGGGGCCGTGTACTTGGCCGAGGACACCGGCCTGGGCCGCAAAGTGGCTTTGAAGGTTCTGCCCAAGAGGCTCGCAGGCGATAAGGAATTCCTGTCCCGTTTTCGCCGCGAGGCGCAGGCCACGGCCAACCTCAACCACGTCAACATCGTATCTGCGTTCGCCGTGGGCGAGGAGTTGGGTTTCAACTACTATGCGATGGAGTACTGCGACGGCGCAACGCTCGACAGCATTCTTAAGCGGGACAAGTCCCTGCCGTGGGACAAGGCCGTGGGCGTGATAATCCAGGTCGCTCGCGGCCTGGAGCACGCGCACGAGCACGGCATCATCCACCGCGACATCAAGCCGGGCAACATTTTCATCTGCAAGCCACTGGGTGGCACGGGCATCCTGCCCGTGGCAAGGGAAAACACGGGCGTCCCGCCCGTGCCGGCGCAGAACACGGGCGAGACGCCCGTGCTACAAGAAGGCTTCGTGGCCAAGATTCTGGATTTGGGCTTGGCGAAGACGATGGGCGATTCGCAGCAGTCGTTCTACACGCAGACGGGCGTGGCGCTGGGAACGCCGCACTATATCAGCCCGGAACAGGCCCGTGGCGATAAGAACATTGACGGGCGCACGGACATCTATTCGCTCGGCGCAACCTTCTATCATCTTGTGACGGGCCAGACGCCGTTCCAAGGCTCCACCTCTATGGCCATCATGTACAAACAGATCCACGAGCAGTTGCCAAATCCGCAGGATATCAACGAAGACATTCCCGACGGTGTGGTCCACATCATCCAGAGGATGATGGCCAAGGAGCCAGCCGACCGCTACGCAAACTGTAAGGAACTGCTCGACGATCTGGAACTGGTGATAGACGGGAAGATGCCGAGCAGCCAGGCGATTGAGGCGCACAAATCCAGCGTCGCCTTGGCCCGCGCGCCACGGCCTCGAAAACCCGGCGCGGCGGCTCCAGGTCTTCGCCGCACGGCAGGCCCGCTGCCGCCGGCAGGCCTGCGGCAGCCTGTGCCGGTTGTGCGGC
>Ga0209777_10002145_pt1 | contig 26690 bp, 24 predicted proteins | sample FrelakmetHBP12HB_FD_187147 | JGI IMG/M metagenome (GOLD analysis project Ga0209777, IMG submission 187147) | Freshwater lake sediment microbial communities from the University of Notre Dame, USA, for methane emissions studies -HBP12 HB (SPAdes)... | ecosystem: Environmental > Aquatic >...
AATACTCAGTAATGATTATCAAGTTAAAATCATAGGGAAATGACCATGTCACAAATTGTTGTTGATGCAAGAGATCTGAAAAAAGTTTATCGGATGGGCCTGGTGGATGTGTTTGCCCTTCGCGGAGTATCCGTGAATATTAACAAGGGCGAGATCGTAGCCATCATGGGCCCATCCGGTTCAGGAAAATCCACACTAATGAATCTTTTAGGATGTTTGGATCGGCCTACATCAGGCAAATATATTCTTAATGGTAAAGATGTATCTCAGATTTCAGGTAATGATCTGGCTTTTATTCGCAATAAGGAAGTAGGATTTGTCTTTCAAAGTTATAACCTGCTTCCGCGAGCCACTGCTTTATCCAATGTAATGCTTCCTCTTCGCTATTCCCGTGGAGAAAAAATTGAGAATGCGGAGGAAAGGGCTGCAGAACTTTTAGACCAGGTAGGATTAAAGGATAGAAGCAATCATAAACCCTTTGAAATGTCCGGTGGTGAGCAGCAGCGCGTAGCGATTGCCCGCGCCTTGGTAAATAGACCTTCTATTCTTCTGGCTGATGAACCTACTGGAAACCTGGATTCAAAATCAGGTACGGAAATTATGGACCTTCTGGTTGAAATTAATAAAAAGAGGGGGGTCACATTAATTATTGTTACCCATGCGCCAGAAGTAGCCAAAAAGACACATCGATTGATTGAATTGGTAGATGGAATGGTGAAAAAATGAATATACGTAGACTTCTTATTGAAGCGATTCAAAGTTTAAATTCCAATAAATTACGCACTTCTTTAACCATGCTTGGAATTGTCATTGGTGTGGCAGCCGTGGTTTCCATGCTGGCGATTGGCAAAGGTGCCCAGTCTTCAATTTCAAATACCATCCAATCCATGGGAACCAACCTGATATTTGTTGCTAAAGACAGTACAGTGACCACTGCGGCTCCAGTGACTTTAATGGATTCAAATGCCATCGAGAAATTGAAGGAGACGTCTTCTTCAATTTCGGCAGTTGCACCTTCAGTGCAAACAAGCACCACATTGGTGTTTTCAGGTACTTCAACCTATGTCCAGCTAATTGGCACTACACCGTCTTACCCGAGTGTACGGAATGTCACATTATCCTCTGGTTCATTTTTTACCCAGGCGGATTACGATAATAGCGCTTCGGTGATCGTTATTGGTTCAAGCGTAGTGACCAATCTGTTTTCAAAAACACCCCAGGTTGTTGGGCAAAAGGTCAAGATGGGAAATAACGTCTTTACCATCATTGGCGTCTTGGCTGCCAGAGGTGGTTCTGAAGCGGGTACCTCGGATAACCAGGTACTTGTACCGCTTACCACCGCTCAGGTCAGATTAGTAACTCGCTCATCGTTCAAGGATCAGATTAACCTGATCTCCATCTCTGCCACCAGCCCGGATATGGTGAGTACGGCCATTGCCGAAGTAAAAGCCCTGATGAAATCCAGGCATAACATTTCCGCGACTGGCAAGAATGATTTCACGGTCCTTTCCCAGGAAGCCATTACCGCAACGGCCACATCCGTGGCAGATATTCTAACGTTATTCCTTGGTGGTATTGCTGCCATTTCTCTCCTGGTTGGCGGTATTGGGATCATGAATATTATGCTGGTTTCAGTTATTGAACGTACCCGTGAAATTGGCCTGCGAAAAGCGCTGGGCGCCAGAGATAGTGACATCCTCAGCCAGTTCATGTTCGAATCGCTCTTTATAGGATTGGTGGGTGGATTATTGGGGGTGCTATTGGGGTGGGGAATTTCTCAGGTCATTCGTGCCCTAGCATCTTCTGGAAGCACGACGCTTAACCCGGTCGTATCTCTGGATGTAGTTTTATTGGCAACCATTTTTTCCATAGCAGTTGGTCTGGTCTTTGGGATCTACCCGGCCAGGCGTGCCTCCAGGCTTGAACCGGTTGAGGCGCTACGAACGGAATAAAACTAAATAAGTGGTTCTCCTACAATGAAAATAACCATCGTTTCTCCTCTTTTGATCCTCCACCACAAACTTGTTTTGTGGCGGAGGATTTTTCGCATTAATTAATGCATTAGTAATATGCTTGAAATTCATAAATATTTGCATGGTTCAAGTTGTTTTTCCATTTTGAAAACAAATTGGAATTAAATCGTTGGCTTCTAAGAATGAAAATCTAACATTGGAGATAATGACGACATGAAAAATATTTTTGGTAACATAAGAAAAGGAATTCTTAATATTAAAGAATTCATTCTTCGCCATAAAAAATTATCCATGGTTATGGGGTTATTATTAATTATCGCAATTATAGGATCAGTGTTTTTTCTTTCTTCTCGAGGGAAAAGCAACCAGGTTACTTACCGATCAGTTAAACTAACCAAGGGGGATATTACCCAGACAATTGATGTGGTTGGTAATGTTGAGGCAGTCCCTTCAGCTGTACTCAATTGGCAGACCACGGGTGTGGTGGGTGCCGTAAATGTTAAGGTGGGAGATCAGGTTAAGGCGGGGGATATTATCCTGAGTCTTTTGGATGAATCCTTAACTGCCACTATTCTTCAGGCAAAGACTGACCTTTTAACTGCACAGCTGGATTTAGGAAAAGCAAAGGTTGGAAATCCAAACCTTGATACCGCTGCACAGGCGCTGGCAGATGCGGAATATAATTATGCCATTAAAAAGGTCATCCGGGACTATTACATTCCAACCGGGGCATCCGAAGATAAAATCGAAATTGGCAGACGAGCTTACGATGTTGCCAACCAGGCCTATTTATCGGCCAAGCAGGATTATGATGCATTAATAGATTTACCCAAGACTGATCCTCAAAAAATTCAAATGGCTGAAAAATTACAAAATGCGCTTAATCAAAAAAACACGGCAATCATCAATCTCACCCGAATCATCGGAAATTACTGGAATTATTCCCTGGAAACAGTATTTAATAGTTATGATACGGCAAAGACCACTTTAGCCCAGGCAAAAATTGCCTGGGAACAATATAGCAACAATCCGGCTTATTTGGTTGCCGCGGAAGCTAAAGTACAAGCTTTGGTCAATACCATTAATTCGGCGAAAATCATTGCTCCATTCAATGGGACAGTCACTGATTTGATTTCTTCAACGGGTGAGACCGTAGCCAGTGGAACAGAAGCGTTGCAGCTTGATGACCTTGCCCATTTGATGATCGATGTCAGCGTTTCTGAAGTGGATGTGAATAAATTAACAGTGGGACAGGAGGCAAGTATTTCTTTTGCGGCCATACCCACTAAAACCTATAAAGGGGTTGTAACAAAAATTGGGAATGCAGGATCGAGCTCCACAGGTGTGGTTCAATTTGGAGCCACGATTCAAGTGGTCGATGCTGACAAGATGGTCAAACCCGGCTTTTCAGCTACAATCAGTATAGTGATCAATAAAGTCCAAAATGCTTTGCTGGTTCCCAATCTGGCGGTCGTGACTGATACCAGTGGAAAATCCTTTATTATATTAAGTAAAAATGGAGTGATAACCTCTGTTGCAGTTGAACTTGGCTTAAAATCGGATCAAAATACTGAAGTGAAAAGCGGCGACCTGAATGAGGGTGATACTGTTCTCATTGCATTATCTACATCAGGTGCAGATACTGCCAACAACCGAGCCTTATTAGGTATTTTGGGTGGGTTCGGTGGCGGCGGGGACCGTCAACCCCAAAATCAACCGAACAGGAATAACTCAGGTTCCAGCCGATAAAACCAAAATCTCTTTTCATCAAGTCATTGTTCGTTAAAATCATTCTGCACTATCAGAAGGGTGATAACGATAGTAAATTAATGGAACCACTGAATAACCATAAGCATCCGGAAAATGAAAGAGGATTACCTATTGGGGTAATCCTCTTCTTCATAAAAAAGAATGTTTTCACCTGGTAATCAAACCAGTGGAAATCAGTGTTCGCGCTTCCAGAAGTAATAAGGGATCTGTCTTAAGCACCGCCAGGATGATTTGACCCAGAGTTAATTTTTGGCTTGGGATTTCCGCTGCAGATTTAACCAGGGCATCCAAACGTTCCTGGCTCAATTTAGCAAACAGCTTGCGAATTTTATAAAGTGCCTGATGCATTTTCCCATAGCGATGATTCCATAATATGTTGTAGTTTCGCAATCGTGAAGCACTGACATCCCCGTCTTGTACGACTGGGATTGCAACTTGCATGGCTAGATTTGCGCCAATCATGCCCAGGTTAATTCCTCCCGCCATTAAAGGGTCAGCTTGATGGGCAGCATCTCCCACAATGATCAAACCATTCGCAACCATGGAGCGAAGTGCCCCCGTCACAGGAATACCGCCTGCAATGACTGCCATTTGAGTGGCATTGGGGTAATGTTTGCTGATGAATTTTATTAAGGAATGCAAGGGTTTAATATTTCCCGTCAGATCTGAAGGGATTACCAGACCCACATTAGCTGTATCTACGCCTTTGGGAAAGACCCAACAATATCCGCCCGGGGCAAGAGAATGGTCCAAATAATACTCACAATGGCATGGGTTTATTTTGCCTTCCAACCCACCCAGAAGGAACTCTAAGCCAATGTAGTAGTCCTGGCGGGGAGAGATGGTCTTGATCCCTGCCCAGCGCGCCACCTGTGATTCTGTCCCATCAGCCGCTACCACCAGTTTGGTGGGGATGGTTTCTGTTTTGTTAAAGGATTTAATGAGGATACCCTTAATCCTGCCATCTTCCCTATCCAATCCAATTGCAGCCGTATGGGTGCGGATTGAAGCGCCTGCATGAGCTGCCAATAAAGCCAGCTCATAGTCGAAAACTTTTCGATTCAATACCAGTGTGGTTTCTGTTGGTGGAAATAGTGCAGAAACTCCCTTGGAATTAAAAATTTGAAAAGTATCAATTTCAGCATCCACCCAGCACGGGTTGAGTTTAATGAACTCCTTGGTCGATTCGGCTCCCACTGCCTCAGCACAACGAACAGGAACGCCAATCTCCTGCCGTTTTTCAATTAATAAAGTTTTCAGCCCCCCTTCAGCTGCGCGGCGGGCAGCCACTGCACCCGCTGGACCGGCGCCGACCACGACAACATCATACCCTCTGGTCATCGAATGACCTCTTGCCTTTTTTCAGGTACTGAAAGGGCGTCTACAGGACAAATCTCAATGCAAATGCCACATAATGTGCAAACAGATTCATTAATTTCTAGATAAGAATTCCACAGAAATATGGCATTGGCAGGGCAGGCACCCACACAGGCACCGCAAAAAAGACAAAGAGAGTGATCAACCATTACTTGCTTGGATTGCGTAATTCTCGTTTTCTTTAGTATTTTTACCATACCAAAATAATTTATTAATTCTCGGGTATAGGTAGATTTCTTGTTGGCAAAAGAATATTCCTATTTTAAGTTAAGCCACCATACCCCGGTACATTCCGGTAAAACAACCCATAGATTATCTCTGACCTTTGCTGCGAGTTCTTTCCCGAAAAAGAAAGAAGATAATTCCTCAGCTTCTGTCAGGGATTCAAATTGATAATCAGTCCGGATCCAGGTGAAAGCAAAACCCATTTCTTTGAGAAATGCAAAATAATTTGACAAATGTGGGGGAGGATTGGGGGTTTCAAATCCGGTACCCATGGTCTCAAGAATGATCACAATGCCATTCTTGCGTAAGATGCGTTTTATTTCATTCAACCCGTTTTGCAGATTGGATTTCCATTTATTCTCACTCCAGACTGCCAGGTAGCAGAAGCTCCAGCCGGATATGACCAGGTCGACACCGGTATTCCTTACAGGTAACCGCTTATTATCGGCTGCGGCAATCATCCAGTTTCTAGCATTTGTCTTTAGCAAAGAATCCTTTGCTACTTGAAGCATTTGTGGAGAAAGGTCCATCGCCAGGATAGAGCGGGTAAGTGGAGCGAGCAGTCGGGTGAGCCGGCCAGTCCCAGCACCCAGATCAACTACATCCAAATTTGTTAGGGGAGTCACCTGTTGAATGGTGTGCAGTATGTTGTTTTGGAAATCCTCACGCAGGATCAGGCGGTCATATTGGCTGGCGTGCAGGGTATAGACTTCTTTTTCAGTAGGCATTGTTTTATTCAAATAATAATGATATTGTGCCTTTTCTTATATCACAAGGTGGAAATAAGATTGATGCCTTGTATGTAACAAATTAACAAGCCGAAAAATGAAAGGCAGCTAAGAAAATAAAAATTGTCTGGAAACCAGGTATATAAGGTTTATTTATTTTTACTTCTGTTCTTTTGCTTTTCAAGATACATCAGCGTATCCGCTTCTTTTAGACAGTCCTCAATTTTATTTTTCTTGTGCGCACGGCAATATCCAAAAGAAAGGCGAATGGGTAATTCCGGATGAGCCTGGTTGAATAATGAAATTTCAGCATGGACGCGTTTCAATATTCTTTTTAGAGAATGTAGATTGGTATTTGGCAAAAGGATGGCAAATTCATCCCCGCTCAGACGGGCTACAATATCTTCTTTACGAAAGACTAAATTAAAAAGCACAGCCACATTTTTTAACACCTGATCCCCATGGTCGTGACCGAGAGTGTCATTCACTTTTTTAAGATGATCCACATCAGCCATGACGACACAGATGGGAAATTGCCGGCTATTATTCAATCTTTGTGTTTCTTCATCAAAAAAGAGGCGGTTAAACAGACCGGTTAGGTAATCGTGGTTGCTTTGATGGGTAAGTCTGCCTTCCATTGTCCTTTGTTCAGCAATCGCTGCTGAAAGAATCAAGGCGGTGATAAAAATTGTAATTGTCGAACTCATATAGATCAGGCTGGATTGCAGGGTTGAGTTAATAAAGGGACCAAATCCATGGACTGTCCCCCAGACTGAAATACTCATTGCAACCAGGTTGATTAAAGATACACCGCGGCTATCAAGGCGCATAGCCGCCCAGATGGTAAGAGGTAAAATGAGATAATACAGTGAATAGGAGATTTCTGAGGGTAATATATTTCCAAAAACCAAATAATCCAGAAGGATTACTAATCCAAGAATAAAAATACCTTCCACAATTTTATTCCTTTGAGATCTTGACTTGGAATGACTGATCCAGGTAAGCAACACAGGAGAAAATATTATTACTCCAATGGCGTCACCCAGCCACCATTTAAACCAAACCTCGAGAATATTTGACCATGACCCCAATCCACTAATGAGAAGGCCAGCCGAACCAATCGTAGAGCTGAAGAGAGGCCCAACCAGAGCGCCAAAAGCCATTAAAGAAATAATGCTGTTTAATGTATCTAACTGAGGGCGGAAGGAAGCGAACCTTTTAATCAAGTAAAAAGGAATAATCGCCGCCAACGGATTACCTATGGCTACCATGAGTGCATACAGGAATGGCGCACCAGTGGAATATGCTCCAGTAAATGCCCCTATGATTATTCCCGGAATAGCGCCATACCCCATAAGCAGCACAGATGCCAGGGCAATACCAGAAGGCGGCCAAATAAGGGTGACATTCCCTTTAAGGAATGCGAAGTGAAGCCCTAATTTTGCAGCAAGAAAATACGTTCCAGCTATCAGGAATATTTTAATTAGATAATTTAAGACCGCACGCAGTCCATTGTTTTTCAGGTTCTGCATCTATCCCTTTTATTAAACCCGCAAAAAATACCCTCATCAATCATTATATAACGTATTGATATTTTCCTTAAGTAATAAATCCTCCTTTAGAAGAATATCTCTCAATAAATATTTATTTCCTAAATACGCGCACTTATGAGTTCATTCAGGCAAGTCATTCAGCAATTTCAAATTATTGATAAAGACTTCCACAACCTGCGGATCAAAATGAATCCCGTTCTGTTCCTGGATGTATTGCAATGCTTTCTCCTGGGTCCAGGCTGGTCGATATGGGCGGTTGGAGATGAGGGCATTCCAAACGTCTATAACAGCAAATATTCAGGCTGCTTTTGGAATGGCTTCACCATTTAAACCACGCGGGTATCCACTACCATCCCATTTTTCATGATGGCAGTAAGGAATATCCAGTGCGTCTTTCAAGTATTTGGTCTTGGAAAGTAATTGAAAAGCATATTCCGGATGCTTGCGCATTATCTTCCATTCCTCCTCAGATAAGGGTACGGGCTTGTTCAGGATGGAATCAGAAATACTTATTTTGCCTATATCGTGTAGAAGCGCTCCCCGTTTAATATTGATCATGTCCTTATCCTCAATATTCATTAATTTTGCCAGCAGCAAAGCTTTTTTCGTTACCCGTAAGCTGTGACCTTCAGTCTCTTGATCACGCAGGTCCAGCGCTTCCACCCAGCCCTGCAAAGTAGCATCATAGGCATTTTTCAGGTCGTTGTTACTGACCTGCAGTGAATTGAGCAGTTCGGCATTATTAATGGCGATGGCTGTTTGCTGGCCAAGCATTTCCAAAAATTCCAGCCACTCCTGATCGGCTTCATATTCCTTGCGGAAATATATTTCCATCACTCCTTTGAGCATGCCCTTGGTAATCAGCGGTACGGAGTAATAGGAAATAAAACCCTCTTTACTAATCAGCAAATTACGAAAATAGCTTTCAGGTGCGGATCTCAGATCCGGGATGGAAATGATCTTTCTTTCCAGAACCGCCTGACCGGTCAATCCGGCCCCCAAACCCAGGTTGGATTTGGTGATTTCATTGGTTCTGAATCCCTTGGCTTTGGCAAATGTCAAAGTATTGGATAAATAATTTACCAATAAGATATCGGATGCGTCTGCCCCCAAATGCTCCATAGTCTGCATTAAAACCACTTCAAGAGATACATTGATATCCAAGCTGGAATTAATGGCCTGGTTGATGAGGGTCATGGCATTCATGCGCTTCATGCGCCGTTGAGTGTTTTCAAACAGGCGCGCATTTTTCATGGCAATGGAGATCTGATCGGTAAAAGCCATCAATTGCTGGGCATGTTCTTGATTGTAAAAATTTGGGATGGAACTATTCAAGGTAACAAATCCGATGACTTTATCGTCTTCTTTGATCGGCACCTCGACACAGGAAAGAATTTTCCATGAGGCTTGTTCATCCTGGATCCAAATTGGGTCATTCCGCGTATCCGGGATAAGGACATACGATCCGGAATCAATCATTTTCTGGATGGTCAGATATTTGCTGAAATCGGAAATATTCTGCTCCAGATAGGTCGAGAAACCCTTCTCGGCGAAACCTCTGGAATGGACAATTTTGCCGTATCCTCCTTCGATCAAAATAATACTGGCAGCCTCATAGGGTATCACATTATGAATATTGTCAATAATCACATCCAGAATCTCGTCGGTTTTTAAAGTGGTATTTAGACCAAGCACATTCCTGGTAAGCGCTTCTGAAAAAATGCGTTGTTTATGCTCCTCCTCCGATAGGATTTTTTGCCTTTCTTCAGCCTGTTTACGTTCGGTTATATCTATTACTGAAACAATAACCCGCGAGAGTGAATCTTCAAATCCTGGTGCTGCCTGCCAGCGGACAAGATGGGTCATCTTTTCACCGGTTAGTTTTTCAGCCATAGTCTCTAGATCTATTATTTTCTTCCCTTCGGCGATTTGTACCAATTGCTCAGCGTAACTGGTTAGAGAGGAGTCTGAAAATATAACGGTGGATAAATCCTTCATGATTTCAGATTTATTCTTGGCATTGTAGATTTTCAGAGTTTCTTTATTAATATTGAGTACTTTTACCAGACTCAGGTATTTCTTCACTTCCTGTGGATATTTGTTAAAATAATCTCTAAAATTAGTTATCCCATTTAGCTTTAATTTGTCCAAATAATTCTTTACTTCGGAATGATCTTCCTCCCAAAGCGCAATCGGTGAATCCTCAAACAGGCTGCGGTATCGAGTCTCACTCTCTTGCATAGCAATTTCCGACTGGCGACGTTGGGTGATATCAATCAATGAAATAAAAACTTTGGAAAGATCACTTTCATGACCCGGAGCTGCGGACCAGGAAAGGAGAACGTCAATCGTTTCACCAGACATGGTCTGATTTTTCGTCTCCCAGTTGAAATAAGTTCTGCCTTCGGCGATAAAGTTCAATTCTTCTCGAAATTCCTGCAGGGTTTGCGGAGATAAAATAGTTGATAAAGGCTTAAGCAGCTCTGTATTATTCTTGGCATGGAATAATTTTAAAGTGGTATTGTTGACATCCAATACCCTGATGAGAGAAGCGCAATAGGATACTTCTTTTGGATGGGATTCCAGATAAGAGTGCATATCTGCAATTCCTTGTTTTTTTAATTCGTCCAAGCGTCTCTTGACTGCCGAGAAATCTTCTTCCCACAGGGAAATGGGAGAATTTTCAAACAATCCGCGGTAGTGAGCCTCACTTTCCTGTAGGGCAATTTCCGCGTTACGGCGTTCACTGACATCTTCAACCGTTCCCTCATAATAAATTACTTTCCCGTTTTGTTCCCGAATGGCTTTAGCGCTTTCGCGGACGTATATTACTGAACTATCTTTTCTCTTCCAGGCGGATTCAACACCGTGCAATTCGCCTTCCTGCTCTATTTGTTTTTGAAAATCCTGGCGGGAATAGCCGGTTCCGTACCTATCTTTTTCCAAATCGCGTTGGGACAGTTCTTCAAATGACACGTAACCCATTATGCGCACCAAGGCTGGGTTAGCCATTAGAATCCGACCGTCAGGGGTTGTGCGGTATATACCCACGGTGGCATTCTCATACAGGCTGCGGAAACGCTCTTCGCTTGCTCGCAATTCCTGATTGGACCTGATCCGATTAATGGCTATGGACGCTTGCTGCATGATTATTTCAATAAATGGTTTATAGATGGTGATGTTGCGTTTAGCAAGAATGGTCAATCCGCCTAAGTGGGTGTTATGGCGGATAAAGCCCATGGTGTAGATTTCCCCGATCCCCAACCTTTTTTCAGCAACTCGACAGATGGGTTTTGGCACTTTGCGCAGCAACAAATGATAAAGACCCCCGGGGAACTTCTCCAATTTTCCACTGCGGAACAAACGCAATTCTTCCGGGCTCATGTCCTTTAACGGATAGGTCATCTTTGTAGGATCAATGCGGAGCATCTGCACCAAACTTTCATAGCCGCTGCCAAACCCAAATAACCCGGCAATGCGCATACTTTGCAGTGGCTCATCTAACTTACTAATAATGACATACCCATCCCCCAGCAATTCCTGAATCCTGCTTCCCACTAAATGAAAAACATCCTTAAGGTCTTCTGACTGAACAAGCTGCCTTTGAGTATCAGATATCAGCCGCAAGGCATTTTCATTTCTTTTATGTTCAGTCACATCTTCATAAATTGCGACAATTTCCCCCGAAGGTAATTTATAAATGAAATTCTCGCGCCAGCCAAAAATATGATTATCCTTATAGATGGAGACAGGATGGCTTTGGGCTTTACCGGTCTTCCATACCCGGCGTAAGGTCGTTAAAAGGCTCATTTCACGGATGTCGGGGAAGACCTCTGTCACCTTCCGTCCGAGCACCTTTTGCCGGGGAGTCTTTTCAACCCGTTCAGCCGCGGCATTAAAATCCTTAAAAATAAAATCCCGGCCATTTTCCACGGCTTCATACACTGCCACACAGCTGCTCATGCGATTGAATAATTCTCTAAAACGAGCTTCGTTTTCATACAGGGCATCGGCAAGGATTTTCGGGTCGGTGATATCGCGAATATTACATTGGATGACTTTTTTCTCTCCCACCTGGTAGACATTGCTGACAAATTCTACATACCGAATATCCCTGGATTTGGTTTGCAGGGGCAGGTTCTCATAGCGGATGTATTTCTTTTTTTGCAGTTCCTTGAAGGATTCTTTGCTTGCTTTAATATCTTTAAATGGACCAATTTCCCATAATTTTCTGCCAATCACCTCGTCTTGGGTGTATCCGAGTAACTTTAATAAAAAAGGATTTACATCCGTGATGACGCTGGTTTTGGCATCCAGGAGCAAAGTACCATCCTGAGCAGTTTCAAAGAGGCGGCGGAATTTTAACTCGGAAATATTAAGTTGTTTTTCGATTAAAGAATCACTTGTCGGATTATTCATTCTAGATTTTCCGGAGGATCTTTCCCCTTTTATCCCCTGATTCGATTTCTTTGTCATATTCAATCCAACGATTTATTATTGAATAATAATAAATGTATTTTCATTTGGTTTGAACGATGATCTTGTTTGGAAAAATTCATTGTAACATTTTTTGGCGGGATTTTGAATATTTCTATTATCTTGAAGTGATTTCATTTAGGTTATTTGTGACTTTTTTGTTTAATTGGGGTTAATACCTTCGATGATAAAACTTAAAGAACTTAAGGGGAAAATTGGGTTGGTGACTGGCGGTTCCAGCGGCATAGGTCTCGCCGCTGCCTGTTTATTAGCCCAAAAAGGCGCCCATGTCTGGCTGCTTGCCAGGCATAGGGAAAAGCTGGCAGAAGTGCTGAAAAGGGTCAAGTCCGCTGTTCAGGACTCTGGTCAAGTATGTGGTATGTTGGAAACTGATGTGACCAATGAAAAACAGGTAAAACAGGCGGTTACAAAAATTATCCATTCCATAGGATTGCCAGACCTAGTGATCAACGCTGCCGGTGTTGCCCATCCGGGTTATGTCCAGGATACGGATTTAAAGATATTTCACTGGATGATGGATGTAAACTATTTTGGTACTGTAAATGTTGTAAAAGCGCTACTTCCAGGCATGATTGAGCGTGGTTCTGGTTATATTGTTAATATCTCTTCCATGGCAGGTTTCCTGGGTGTCTTTGGTTATACGGCTTACAGCGCTTCCAAATATGCTGTGCGTGGATTTTCGGATGTCCTGCGCGCTGAAATGAAACCGCATGGCATTGGGGTTTCATTGGTCTTCCCGCCGGATACGGATACACCCCAACTTGCCTATGAGAATCAATTCAAACCAGCTGAAACCAGGGTATTAACTGAAAGCGGTGGATTGATGAGTGCCGAAAGTGTGGCAAAATCCATCCTTACGGGGATTGAAAGAGGAAAATACTTAATCCTGCCTGGAATTGAGAACAAATTGGTCTATCGGTTGAGTGGAATATTTAGTGATGCTGTATATCCAGTGATGGATTGGCTTATAACTCAGGCGCAAAAAAAAGGCAATTCTGCCAAGCAATGAAATAAGATTGGCATTATTAGATAAAATTCTTTATTTTGGGAAGGGATGAAATGGATTTATTTAAGAAATGTTCAGGTTATACGATCGCTAAAAAGGCAATGGCGATAGGTATTTATCCTTATTTTATCGCCATGAGCGAGAACGAAGGTACGGAGGCAGTTTTTAAGGGGAAACGGCTGATCATGTGTGGTTCCAATAATTATCTGGGATTGACCACCCATCCCAAGGTGCGCCAGGCAGCCAAGGATGCCATCGACCGTTATGGGACAAGCTGCACTGGTTCGCGTTTCTTAAACGGCACATTGGAAATGCATGAGCAATTGGAGAGAGAACTGGCCGATTGGGTTGGCAAACAATCCGCTTTAGTCTTTTCCACTGGTATGCAGACGAACCTGGGAGTTATTAGTGCCATTGTAAGTGAAGATGACGTGGTCATCCTGGATAAGGAAGATCATGCCAGCATTGTGGATGGAGCCAGATTATCCGCCGGCAAGATCAAACGTTTTTTCCATAATGACCTGAAAAGTCTGGAGCAGACTCTAGCTGAGGTACCCAATGAAAAGGGAAAATTAGTGGTGGTGGATGGATTGTTCAGTATGGAAGGTGATATTGCCCCGCTTCCGGAGATTATCGCTTTGTGTAAAAAATTTAGTGCCCGATTAATGGTGGACGATGCCCATGCATTGGGTGTGCTGGGCGGCGGGCGTGGAACGGCCGCCCATTTTGGTGTGACAAAAAATGTGGATTTGATCATGTCAACTTTCAGCAAGTCATTGGCTTCGCTGGGCGGATTTATTGCCGGGGATGAGGTGGTGATCCATTATATCAAGCATCATGCCCGTTCGCTGATCTTCAGCGCCAGCATTCCGCCTTCAAATACAGCTGCAGCCCTGGCTGCCCTGCAGGTAATTAAAGAAGAGCCTGAGCGGATTAAGCGCGTTAACCAGATTGCTGATCGGATGCGTAAGAGTTTCCATGATCTGGGTTTTGACATTGGTAATTCCGAGACACCGATTATCCCGATATTAATTGGCGATGATATGCGCACAGTCCGCACCTGGCGGCAGTTATTTGATAACGGGGTCTTTGTTAACCCAGTGCTCAGTCCGGCGGTCTCAGCTGGCAGACAAATGTTGCGTACAAGTTATATGGCTACCCACACCGATGAACAAATGGAAAAAGTTCTTGAAGTATTCAAGAAGGTTGGAAAAAAAGTCGGATTAATTTAGAGACAATTTATTATCCAGCTGCCATTAAATATCTAATAACACAATTACAGGTTGGAGTGAACAACCGCAATCATAAATGCATTATTCCATCACACCTTAGATTTTTTTAACCCAAATAACGGATCTAATATATCGTTTACTTTGAGATTAATCTGCAAGGTTAAACGGATGCCAGAATAGGGAGGATAATCAAAAGGTCATAACCGGCATGAAATAGAACCGAGCCAATAATGCTGCCGGTTTTACGCATGGAATTAGCACCGATCCAACCTAATGAGAAAACAACCAGACCGTAAACAATGGGTCCTAAGGGGAAAGAATAGGTAACATTAATATGTGAGGATCCAAAAACAATGGATGTCACCAGAATGGAAGCAGCCGGTCCAATCACTTCAGCAAACTTATTGAGAAAGATGGCCCGAAACCACAACTCTTCCATTATGGAATTGGCGAAAACAAATAATAGCAGCCAGGGGTAATTGGTGAGCAAACGATTGAAAAAATCGGGAGACTGACGGAATAAAAATAGGGCGATAACAGCAAAGGAAATAAACGAGATAACGCCAAAAGAAAGACCTTCTCTTAGGTTACCTCTGGTAAGAAAGATTGATTTAAAGTCATATTTACCCAGCAGTGACAAAATGATGATTATGGGAACAATGTGAAGGAATTGCGAAAGCTTATCAATTGCGATGAATTGAACCGGGTCCAGATCTGAGAGGTGAATGCTTAAAGGACCAATAGAGAGAAATAAAGTGGCAGCAGAGGCAATAAAGAATGAATAAGCGATTCGCCAATATTTCGAAAACTTTTGCTGCCTTTTCAGAATTAGACAAAGAAACAAGAAAAAGACTGTCAAAACTATGTAATAGGATCGGTTTTTATTGGTAAGAAAAATTGAGTAATAAGGACTGCCGAAAACAAAAATTGCAAATCCGCTCAGAAGTATTAACAAAAATGCAATGTATTTTTGGTAAACTATTTTTTTCATTATTTCTCCCATTGACTATTTACGATCAAATAATTTCAGGATTGAATCCAGACCGAAAATAAAGAAAAGGATTAATCCAAGGGGTACGAGCGCTCCAACCAGGCATACCAATCCAAGTGCGGCTGCCCTGAAGCCATATAGAATCCAGATCAATCCCAACCCGACTACAAAAAGCAAAATAATCGCGCCAAGGATAAGTCGAAAGTAAGTTTGGGCGGCGTATTTTCGTAAGTCACGAGACATTGGACACTGGATTTGAAAGAACCTTTGTTTTTATAATGGTTCGAAACGAGCGGTGAAATGGCGCAATAACTCCGGGGCGTAGGTGATCTTATACCCGTGGATTTTTTCTTTGTTTTTAGCTATCCTGGCAAGAGTAATGCCCACTACATCCAGGTGGCTCTGGGTATAAACGCGGCGGGGAATTGCCAGGCGCACCAACTCCAGCTTGGGGTAAACCATTTCACCGGTTTTGGGGTCAGGATGAGCGAACATGACTGAGCCGATCTCCACCGCACGGATACCGCCTTCCAGGTATATGGCGGATGCCAGGGCCTGCCCGGGAAATTGGGAGGGCGGGATGTAGGGGAGAAAGTGACCGGCGTCCAGATAAACAGCATGTCCGCCAGGTGGTTCTATGATCGGCACTCCTGCCGAAAGAGCTTTTTCTGCCAGATAGGCGGTTTGTCCAAGGCGATAAGCCAGGTACTCTTCATCCAACCCTTCCCATAATCCAACTGCCATGGCATCCAGGTCGCGCCCGGCCAGCCCTCCGTAAGTAGGGAAACCTTCGCGCAAAATAAGTTCATTGCACACCTTTTGATAAAGATCTTGATCGCGCATGGCCAAAACACCGCCAATATTGACAATTGCGTCCTTCTTGGCACTCATGATCATGCCATCCGCCAAGGCGAAAATTTCATTAGCAATTTGCAGGGTGGTTTTATTTTCACATCCCTTTTCCCTTAATTTGATAAAGTAGCAGTTTTCAGCAAAACGGCAGGCATCGATAAAAAAGGGGATGCCAAATTCATGATAGATCGCGGATACCTGGCGGATATTTTCAAGGGAAACCGGCTGTCCACCACCGGCATTGTTCGTGATGGTGATCATCCCAAAGGGGATTTTCTTCACCCCGGTTTGCTTGATAAAAGAGCGCAGTTTGTCGATATCCATATTACCCTTGAAGGGATATTGATTTTTGGGGTCGTAGGCTTCCTCAATCACCAGGTTGGCCGGCACCCCGCCGCGGGCACGAATGTTGGCATCGGTGGTATCAAAGTGAGTATTGGAAGGCACAACTTTACCGGGTTGAATGAGAACAGCGGAGAGAATGTTCTCTGCTGCACGTCCTTGATGGGTGGGTACAAAAAATTCAAAACCAAAAATCTTATGAATTGCTTTCTCAAGGCGGAAATAAGAACGCGCCCCGGCATAAGATTCATCCCCGCGCATGACGGCCGCCCATTGCTCCTGGCTCATTGCCCCGGTACCGGAATCGGTTAGCAGATCGATATAAACATCCTCGGCTCTGAGAGCGAAAAGATTGTATCCTGCCTCTTGGAGTGCTTGCTGGCGTTGTAAGGGTGAGATGAGGTGGATGGGCTCGACCATTTTAATGCGGAAAGGTTCGGCGGGATGATTAGGCATTGGCACTCCTTGGTTAAAATAATATTTTACGCTGTGTAGTTTATCATTTTTAATAAAATGTGATGATACCAAATTTTCTAATAGTTGTTGAAATTTGTATGGAATTTCCCAAATGTTTTTCGGGTACAATCTTTCGCTGAGGAAACTTTTTTGATGCAAAATAAAAGAAAAATAATGCTGGGATTGATTCTACTCAGCCTTTTTTTGTTGATAGGTTTCGCATCTACTTTTATTCCCGTGACCCGGATTGAAAAAAAAATTGATTTTACAATCATAAATCCAGAGTTGCCTGATGTGGATTTACCCAACGGTCTTCCCATTTACATTTCAGAAGAAATGCGGACTTTGAAACTGGCTTATCCCCAATGGTTTTGGCGGGGTGATACTCAATTTATCTCACTTTCTATACAACCTGACGCTACATCACAAAAACCAACACAGATTAACCAATCGCGATATCATGTTTATCTGGAAGCACGGCTCGAGGTGGCTTTTATGCAGATGGTCACCGGGGACACAGTTATTGAAGCTGTGGATGCAAATCAATCTGCCCAATTTCTCTGGCAGATCCGAGCTGAGACAAGCGGTAGGACAAAAGGCAATTTATGGATATTTGTGAATATTGCCGATTCCCAAAGTGATAAAACCTGGCGATTGACCCGCTTTGCACTTCCGCTTCAATTGGAGATAAAGGATATTATCGGCCTGCCACTTTCCTCGGTGCGCAGTTTTACTCTGATTGGATTCTTCATTGTTCTATCCGCTGGATTGGTTTTTATTTTCTTTCACCCACGAAAAGTTTAAAAAAAGTGAGATGATATAATCTGCTGTTATGATTTCTTCTAACCTGCCAGAGAATAATCCCAATGAGTTTTCCATCAAAAAAGAGTTGAGCAATGCATTTATCCGAATTGGACTAATTACGGTATCAATTGGGTTGGCAAGTGTCTGGCTTGGCCTTTGGCTGAACAATCAGGTAAAAGCTGGACCGCTGCTGACCATCTTACCTCTTTTGATTGGTTTGCCTATTGTGCTATTGATTAATCTCGTTATTATTCGTCGAACACTGGTAAAAATCAATTCACAATCCAGAAAATAAAATGGCGGATCGCAACCCATCTTTTCAAGATTTAATTGCTGATCTTTCTGGAATCATTACAAGACCAGGAAGAACAAGTAATCTCATAGGCACAGGAATTGCCCTCGATTCACGTCAGGTACAGCCCGGTAATATCTTTGTGGCACTCTCCGGGGGTCAATGGGATGGACATCAATTCATTATGGATGCAATCCAGAGAGGAGCTGTGGCAGTTGTTGGCAGTCAGCCGCTGAGGGATGTCTCGATACCTTACTTGCAAGTGGAAGATACACGATTGGCGTTAGCCCAGCTTTCTTCGGCTTTCTACAGACATCCCGCACGTAAAATGACCATCATTGGCGTAACCGGTACGGATGGGAAAACGACCACCACTAATCTGATTCATAGCATTTTACAATCGGCCGGATATAAGACCGGGATGGTTTCAACAGTCAATGCCATCATTGGGAAAGAGGTCATAGACACCGGCTATCATGTGACTACTCCCGAAGCGCCTATGGTGCAGGAACTGTTGGCTCGTATGCTGAATGTAGGCATTACCCATGTGGTGCTGGAAGCCACCTCGCACGGTCTGGACCAAAAACGAGTGGCGGAATGCGAATTTGACCTGGCAGTCGTCACCAACATCACTCATGAGCATTTGGATTATCACGGAAATTATGAAAATTACTTTGAATCTAAAGCAAAATTAATCCGTGAATTGGCTGAAACTAGTGAAAAATCAACAGGTAATCCCCGCCTGGCAGTTTTTAACCTTGATGATATTTCCTGCGCCCCGATACAAAAATTATTAAACGAAAAGTCTCTTTCAACCATACAAAAAATTTCGTATAGTTGTAAACAACCAACAGATTTTTATGCAACGGATATTTCAACTTCCTTCGAAGGGATTGCTTTTTTAATTCATAATCAAGACGAGCAATGGGTGATTAAAAGCCCAATGATCGGTTCCTATAATGTCGCGAATATTTTGGCAGCTTTTTCTGCCTGTATAGAAGGGTTGAGGGTTTCTCCCGAAGATGCAATTCGTGGGATTGCTTTAATGCCCTCTGTTCCCGGACGGGGGGAACGTATTGAAATGGGACAGGATTTCACTGCCATTGTCGATTTTGCCCATACGCCCAATGCACTCAAGGTCACTCTGGAAAATGCCCGTCTATTAGCGAGAGGGCAGGTGATTGCAGTGTTCGGTTCGGCTGGCTTGCGCGACCGCGCCAAACGGCGCATGATGGCTGAAACATCTATTCAACTGGCTGATGTGACCATTCTTACAGCTGAAGATCCACGTACTGAAAATTTAGATGATATCCTGACAGAAATGGTGGATGCTGCCCTTAAGCAGGGGGGTGTGGAGGGCAAGGATTTTCTGTGTGTGCCAGACCGGGGGGAAGCCATCCTGCGAGCCGTGAAAATGGCTCAAAAGGGCGATCTGGTGATTGCTTGTGGCAAGGGTCATGAACAATCCATGTGCTTTGGGATGACCGAGTTTCCGTGGGATGACCGCATCGCAATGAAGGCAGCTTTGGCAGAAAGGTTGGGGATAGGGGGACCGAAAATACCCTATCTGCCAACTCGGGATAAATAATGAGTTGTAGGTCAGATAAAGCCATTCTCTCGAATTAACCATCCATTCGTAGTCTGTGAAAAAAAAGAGGTCAGCGATAATGCTGACCTCTTTGTATGAAATTTCATGTTTCTTATCTGCGGCGGTTGTCTCGTCCGCGGTCACCACCGTGTGGGCGGTTACCACCTGGGCGGCTGCCAGTGGGATGTCCACCCCGATTGCCACCATCGCGCTGTTGAGCTTCTTCCACGCTCCAGCCCTCCAACACAGCCAGACGTGAAAGGCGGACTTTGCCGTTATCATCGATATTGGTCACCATGACAGTAAGGTCTTCGCCCAAACGAACTACATCTTCCACTTTTTCAATACGTTCGCTATCCAGTTGTGAAATATGCACCATGCCGTCCACGCCGGGCATGATTTCCACAAAGGCGCCGAAATCAGCAATTCGCACTACTTTGCCAGTATAAATCCGGCCAACCACAGGCACTTCCACAAGGGCTTCAATGCGTGATCGTGCTTCCGCTTCGTTGTTTTTATCAGCAGCGGCGATAAAAACGGTGCCGTCGTCATCGATATCGATTTTGGTGTTGGTCTCTTCCTGCAGGGCGCGGATGATCTTGCCGCCCGGACCAATGATTGCACCGATTTTATCCACAGGAATTTTAATGGTGGTGATGCGTGGAACAAAAGATTTTAGCTCTTTATGAGGTTCAGCGATTACCTCTTGTATCTTTTTCAGAATCTGTAATCGGGCTGCTTTGGCTTGATCGAGAGCTTCGGACATGATCTGGGGAGTAATCCCCTTGATTTTGATATCCATTTGCAGAGCGGTAATACCATTATTAGTACCAGCCACCTTGAAGTCCATATCGCCCAGATGATCCTCCAAACCCTGAATATCGGTGAGAACTTTATATTGTCCATCTTCCTTGATTAAACCCATCGCAATGCCAGCTACTGGAGCCTTAATAGGTACACCAGTGTCCATTAATGCCAGGGTGGAACCGCAAACGGAAGCCATGGAAGTGGATCCGTTAGAAGATAACACTTCCGAAACCAATCGCATGGTATATGGGAAATCTTTTTCAGCAGGCAATACTGGGACCAGAGCTCTTTCAGCCAGGGCACCATGACCCACTTCGCGACGGGATCGGCGCAGCATGTAAACCTCACCCGTGGAATAGGGTGGGAAGTTGTAATGATGCATGTAACGTTTGGAGTCATTGGGGCTGAGCGAATCGAGTTCCTGGGCTTCCTTGGGGGTGCCTAAGGTAGCCAGAGTAAGCACCTGTGTTTCACCGCGGGTGAAAAGGCCGGAACCATGTGCACGCGGGCTGGTGCCGATCTCACACCAAATCGGGCGGATCTCATCCAGCTTGCGTCCATCTGGTCGCAGCCCTTGTTCCAGGATGCGATTGCGAACGACCTTTTTATAGACCTCAGTGAAAGCTAATTTAACATTAAGTATCAGTGCGGCATCTTCCCCGGCCAATGCTTCAACAGCTTTTGCTTCAACCGCTTGAATAGCTTCATCTAATTCGGCTTTTTTATGGGGGGATTCTAATGCTTTGGTAATGTCTCCGGCAGCCAAGTCGGATACTTTTCTAACAAGTTCCTGTTCCAGAGAATATATTTTCACATCGCGTTTGGGTTTGCCATTTTCAGCTGCCATTTTTTCCTGGATTTCTACCAGGGGTTTAATGGCTTCATGTCCAAAGCTAATGGCGGCCACCATATCCTTTTCGCTGACTTCATCCGAACCACATTCCACCATAAGAATGGCGTCTTTGGTGCCTGCTAGGCGCAGATCCAGGTCGGATTGGTCGATCTCCGCATAGGAAGGATTGATAATGAATTGACCATTAATACGGCCAATGCGTACAGCACCCACCGGCCCTCCCCAGGGAATATCCGATACCATAATGGCAGCCGAAGCAGCATTAACAGCCAGAATATCCAGCGGGTTCTCACCGTCCGAAGACATGGTGAACATGACCACCTGTACCTCGTTGCGCATATCCTGGTTGAATAGGGGGCGCAGCGGTCGGTCAGTCAGGCGAGCTACCAGTACAGATTCATCACTGGGGCGGCCTTCACGCCGGAAGAAAGAGCCGGGAATACGTCCGCCAGCATATAGTTTTTCTTCATACTCAACACTGAGTGGAAAGAAATCGATCCCTTCACGGGTCTGATTGCTCATGGTGGCGGCGGCAAAGATAACCGAGTCGCCTACCCGGATGGTCACTGCTCCACCCGCCTGGCCTGCCAATTTACCAGTTTCAAAAGTAACCGTTTGATTACCCAGGGTGGTAGTGAATAATTTTGATTGTGATTGCATGATCTCCTCTTTTCCCCCGCTCAGTCAGGGACTGAAAAATGTTGAGAAGAGAACTTGCTCAGCATATTTCAATTCCCGACCTGCAGGTAGGAATGAATTTGTACCTATAAAAAAGGAGTAGATGATTTTTCCATCTACTCACAGGTGGTACATGGTTTATTTGGAACGTAAATTCAAGCTTTGTGTAACCGAGAGATAGTGCTGATAATCCTTGCGCCTTAGATAGGCAAGGAAGCGTCTGCGTTGCCCCACCAATTTAATCAACCCATGACGCGAACTTTCATCATGGGTGTTTTTTTGCAGATGAGCGGTTAATTGCTGAATACGGTTGGTTAAAAGGGCTATTTGCACTTCGGCTGAACCAGTATCGGTCGGATGGTGATGATACTCCGCAATGATCTTGTCTTTAAGTTCTTTTGGTAATGGCATGACTTCTGCTTCTCCTTTTTTAGCAAGTCTCCTCACCCGCAGTTGAAATACCACAGGAGGGACTAGTCAGTAAAAAAATTATACCATAAATGCATTTTAGCTTATTTTGGGGGATTCATGAATGATTTCAGACTTGCCTGAGAGTTTTGGCCGAGTAAAGGAAGACAACGACGGATGAATCTGACCACCTCAGCATTATTTGTTTGCGCTAGGATGGAACGTAAAAAAGCGGTGGTTTCCATCTCTGAGTGATTTACGAGTAGTTCAATCAAGGAAAAAATTTCTTTCTGCAAGGAGAAATTAGGGTGCAAAATGGTGGGTTCAAGGAGAGCAAAGATTTTTTCAGAATTTACAAATTCTGGATCATTAAGAATCACAAGTAATGCCTTTAATCCAATTTTAATCATTCCTTCATTTTCAAGGCTGAGCCATCGATGGATTTGATGCAGCCAGACTTCCATTTTGTCAATACTAAAAAATCGATTGGAAGAAATTAATAATGCGGATATGAGATCTTCGTCTTCCTCAGGTTTGGCCCATTTCTGGATGCGATCCATCACATGTTCAATCGATTGAGCCGGTAAATTGCTAAGCATTGCTGCTGCTATCAAGCGCGCTTCAAAATGTTTTTCCTGCCAGAGGGTATCCATTATTTGTATGGCTGAATTTGGATTACTAGCTGTAAGTGAAGCCAGATTGTCGGTAAGTTGCTGAATCACCAAAGCAGGTAACCGATACTCAGGGATAAGATGCTTCACCCGGCTGAGGTCGCCAGGTTTGTAATTTTGATCGCTGTATAACTCCATCAAGGTCAACAAGCTTCGTAGAAAAATACGTGGCTCTTCAAATTGGGTGGAAATAGCCCTAATTTGTGCCTGAAGCTTGGAAAGTTCAGCGGCTGGCATTGCTATTGCTTTTTAATAAGCACGGGCGAAATACACCTTTTCGGTTGCTGGCTTTCCGCATACAATACATTTTCCTGAACCTGATTCTTGGTTCAATGGAATGCAACGGGTTGTGGCTTTGGTATCTTCCTTGACTTTCTGTTCACAGCTTGCATCTCCACACCAGTAACTGTAAGCCCAACCATTTTCCACCACTTTTTGAAGTTCAGCGTAGGATTGAGGATTAAAAATATGAGCATCGCGGAATTGTTGAGCTTTCTCAAAAAGGTGAGAATGGATTAAATCTAGTTTGTGCTTTATTTCTTCGGTAAGGTTAGCCTGCAAGATGATCGATTTGCTTTCTTTACCGGTCAAATCCCTTCGGGCGAGTATGACGGATTCATTAGCGACATCCTTGGGTCCGATTTCAATGCGCAGTGGTACACCGCGTAATTCCCAATCGTTGAATTTAAAACCGGGGGTCAGCTCACTGCGGTCATCAATTTTTATGCGGAAATCTTTAAGTGATTGACTGACTCGGTTAACCGCTTCCATAACGATCGATCTTTCACCATCATTATGGTAAATGGGCACTATCACTGCCTGAATGGGCGCCAGGCGGGGTGGAAGAATTAAACCCTGATCATCGCCGTGGGTCATGATGATAGCGCCGATGAAGCGTGTGGAGAGTCCCCATGAGGTTGTCCAGCAATATTGCAATATGTTATTCTGATCAAGATACTGGATATTGAAAGCTTTGGCAAAATTTTGACCGAGGTTATGAGAAGTGCCGGATTGCAGGGCGCGTGTGTCACCCATCATCGCTTCAATGGTATAAGACATGACCGCCCCGGCGAATTTTTCAGCAGCACTTTTCCGACCAGGAATGACTGGAATAGCGGCTTCATGGATGGCAAAATCTGCGTAGGTATCCAGCATGCGCAATGTTTCCTCCTGCGCCTCTTCTGAGGTGGCATGAGCGGTATGACCTTCCTGCCAGTAAAATTCCAGCGTTCGCAAAAATAATCGCGTGCGTAATTCCCAGCGGACAACATTTGCCCACTGGTTAATTAAAATCGGCAGATCGCGATAAGATTTAATCCATTTGGAGTACATATGACCAATAATGGTTTCAGAAGTGGGACGGACAACCAGGGGTTCTTCCAGGGTTTGACCTCCACCGATGGTGACAACCGCCAGTTCAGGGGAGAAGCCTTCCACATGTTCCTTTTCTTTTTCCAGAAAAGACATGGGGATAAACAGCGGGAAAGCGGCATTAACATGACCGCTGGCTTTGAATCGTTTATCCAATGCCTGTTGTATGTTTTCCCAAATAGCCCATCCGTACGGGCGTACTACCATGCATCCGCGCACAGGTGCATAATCAGCTAATTCAGCCCGCTGGATGACCTGGTTATACCATTCAGAATAATTCTCATTGCGTTTGGGTAGCTTCTCGGTTTCCATTGCGATTCCTGTATATTTAATATTCAAACAATTCTATATTATAGAATCTAAATTATTTCTCAGTTGGAAAAAAATTGTTTACCTTTTGAACTGCATCTTCAACCGAGGGTGAAAAATAAAGATGCGTACGGTCATGATCAGTGATGTAAGTACCCAATTTGGAAAAAAAAATATCAAAAAGTGCTTTCCAACCCTCACCAACCAGGATGATTGAATGTGAGGGTAGAATTCCAATAATCTGATGGTTCCACATCATGCTGATTTCCGCCATCGTACCGGCGCCGCCTGGCATGGCAATACTCAGGTCACAATGTACCAGCAGGGACCACAGGCGTTCTCGCAATGTAGGCAATTTCCATTCCTCCTGCACCCATTGATTGGCGTGCGCATGCCTCCAATTTTCAAGTTCCTCACAGGTAACCCCGATCACATGACCCCCCTTTTCCGCTGCTCCACGGGAAACTGCTTCCATAATACCCATATACCCGCCAGTGAGAACCGTGTGCCCGCTCTCTGCAAGTAATTGACCTAAAACTATGGCTTGCTGATAGACTTCATCTCCAGTTTTGGGCTGGGAACCGCCAAATACTGAAATATTCATTTTTGCCTATTTCCTTTTAAAAAATTTTCTATTGTCTGTATAGCAATTTTGGCTGATTTTTTTTGTTCGGAGTGCCAACCACCTTCTGATGTCATATGGTTCAAGTGCTCAATTACGGCAATACGTTCGGTGGGGTTAAGATGATGGAAAGTTGATTTGATCTTCTCCGGCTCACGAGATAAAAGACGATCCCATAATTGTTCAATGGATACATATTCTATTTTTTTCATATCTTATAAGTGACTTAATTCCTATCTGATACAAATACTTCTAAAAAAATTGTTCTCGCAATAAAATAAGAGCCGGGAGGTACCCAGCTCTTGTTGTTGAGAAGAATGATTCTTATTCTTCTTTCTTATCCGCTGATTCCTTAAGCCGGGCATCTACTATTGTCTGAGTGATGTGAGCTGGAACAACCTCATAATGGGAGGATTCCATTTCAAAGATACCACGGCCGCCTGTGAGCGAACGCAGGTTAGTGGTGTAACGCAGCATCTCCGCAAGGGGAACTTTTGCGGAAACGGTGGAATGGCCTTTTTCTGTTTCCATGCCCGCCACACGAGCTCGGCGGGTATTCATATCACCAAGGATATCACCCATATTCTCTTCCGGTACAATCACCTTGACGTCCATGATGGGTTCTAGCAATACGGGGCCTGCTTCTTTGAAGGCGATCTTGAAGGCTTCCCGTCCTGCTATTTCAAAAGCGATTGGTTTGGAATCCACCGGATGCATCTTGCCGTCGTAAACTGAAACTTTAATACCTGAAATGGTGAATCCTGCCAGGATGCCCTCTTTCATGACATTGCGGATACCTTTTTCAATGGCAGGCATGTAATTGCCAGTAATCGCACCACCAAAAACATCATTGACGAATTCAAGGTCAATATCTTTCATTGGTTCAATGCGCAGCCAGACCTCACCAAACTGTCCCGAACCACCGGACTGTTTTTTGTGGCGGTGCATACCTTCGCCTTTCTTGGTAATGGTTTCGCGATAAGGAACCCGGGGTAATTCGGTCAATAAATTGACCTGAAATTTTTTCTCGGCGCGGCGGATGGCCACATCAATATGCTGGTCACCCATCCCTTTTAGAATGGTTTGATTGGTGGAATGTTCCTGCTGCCAAGTAAGAGTCATATCTTCTTCACACAGACGGGTGAGGGCGGGAGTGATTTTAGTAGAATCCGCCTGCGTCTTAGGCATAATAGCAACCTGATAAAGTGAATTGGGATACTGAGGCACAGGCAAGGTTAATGGATGAGCCTTATCGCAAAGGGTATTGCCAGTCGCGGTCACGGAT